>ERZ1370068.10116-contig-8841_pt1 | contig 82684 bp, 150 predicted proteins | sample MGYA00561227_ERZ1370068 | MGnify/ENA primary metagenome ERZ1370068 (study PRJEB38410, sample SAMEA6850437) | metagenome | study: Metagenomic assessment of the ecological functions of the soil: analysis of the soil microbiota associated with the...
ATTGTACTTCGTTCAGTTACGTATTGCTGTGATGACGAGCGAATACGGAGCCCCGAGCCAGCTCGAAGATCGACATGCTCGACTTCGCCGATTTCATCGTCATCAACAAGTTCGAGAAACGCGGCGGGAGGATGCACTGCGCGATGTGCGTAAGCAGTGGCGGCGCAATCATCCGAAAGACCGCGTGGCTGACGATGTGGTTCCGGTGTACCTCAACAATCGCGAGCCAGTTCAACGATGCGGGCGTCAACCGGCTGTTCGCGGCGCTCTGCCAGCGTCTCGACGCGGAACCGGTCGCTGGCAAGAGCTGGAGGCTCGCTGGCCATCGACATTGATGAACTACCACGGCGCGACCCGGTGATTCCCGGAGAGCGCGTGCGCTACCTCGCGGAGATCGCCGCCGACGGACGCAACGTGCGTGAGTCCGATCGAACGCATGGCGGCTGCGTGGCCAGTCGCGCGCAAAGCCTGCGCGAGGCTGCTCGAAGCGCTGCGTGACGCGGCGCTTCCACAGCCGTTGGAACCCTTCGCAGATGCGGACATCAACGACGCGAGTGATGCGTCGCGAGCCAAGCTAAGGCGCGCGTTACAACCAGGCGCTCGCGGAAGTCGGTACTGAAGGTGTCGAGATTCTGAGGCGTTGGCCGGCGCGGCGCGCAGGCGGCGACCGACGAGCAGTATCGATACCAGTCCGCGGCCGCGAGATCACGGGAGAGAAACTACAGCGAGACGCTGAGCCATCAGAAGATCCCGAAGATCGCGGTGCCCAAGCTCCACGACTGGGGTTGATCTGCTCACCTTCTGATGAAGGAGAACCTCCCCGGCGCGTATCCATATACCGGCAGGCGTCTATCCGTATCGGCGCGAAGACAGAAGACCCGACACGCATGTTCGCGGGCGAGGGCACGCCGGAACGCACCAACCGGCGCTTCCACTACCTCGCGGGCGGACACGCAGGCGACGCGGCTGTCGACGCGCGTTCGATTCGGACGACACTCTACGGTGAAGATCCCGACCGAGCGGCCGGATATCTACGGACAGGATCAGGTAACTCCGGGGTCAACGATCGCCGACGCTCGATGACATGAAGACGCCTGTACTCGGGCTTCGACCTGTGCGCGCCCAGCACCTCGGTGTCGATGACGATCAACGGACCCGCGCCGATGATCCTGTGCGATGTTCATGAATACCGCGATCGATCAGCGGGTTGAGCGTCACCTGCGCGCAGAGCGGAGGCTGGGACGGAAGCGCAAGGCAAGATCGCGGCCTGCTCGCCAAGCGGCAGCCGCTGCCGACCTATCGCGGCGAGCTGCCCGAAGGGCGACGACGGCTCGGCCTGGCGCTACTCGGTGTGATCCGGCGATCAGCTCGTCGACCGCCGAGACGCTACGAGAAGATCCAGCGCCGAGGCGCTGTCGCTGGTGCGCGGCACCGTGCAGGCCGACATCCTCAAGGAGGACCAGGCGCAGAACACCTGCATCTTCTCCACCGAGTTCGCGCTGCGGATGATGGGCGACGTCCAGCAGTATCTTCATCGACACGCAGCGTGCGCAATTTCTACTCGGTCTCGATCTCCGGCTACCACATCGCCGAAGCCGGCGCGAACCCGATCTCCCAGCTCGCGTTCACGCTGGCGAACGGCTTCACGATCGTCGAGTACTACCTCGCGCGCGGCATGAAGATCGACGACTTCGCGCCGAACCTGTCGTTCTTCTTCTCCAACGGCATGGACCCGGAGTACGCGGTCATCGGCCGCGTCGCACGGCGCATCTGGGCGCGCGCGATGCGCGACGTGTACTGGCGCGGGCCGCGCAGCCAGATGCTGCAAGTACCACATCCAGACCATCGGGCCGAAGCCTGCACGCGCAGCGAAATCCAGTTCAACGACATCCGCACCACGCTGCAGGCGCTGTATGCGCTGTTCGACAACTGCAACAGCCTGCACACGAACGCCTACGACGAAGCGATCACGACGCCCACCGAGGAAAGCGTGCGACGCGCGGTCGCGATCCAGCTGATCATCAATCGCGAGCTCGGGCTCAACAAGAATCGAGAACCCGTGGCAGGGCTTCTTTCCTGATCGATCAAGCTCACCGACCTGGTCGAGGAGGCCGTCTACCAGGAGTTCGATCGCATCGCCGAGCGCGGCGGCGTGCTCGGCGCAATGGAAACGATGTACCAGCGCGGACGTATCCAGGAGGAGAGCCTCTACTACGAATCACGCAAGCACGACGGCTCGTTGCCGCTCATCGGTGTCAATACGTTTCTGGCCAGTGGCGACGCGGTCGAGGAAGTGCGCGGTGCCGCGCTGATTCGCTCCAGCGAAGAAGAGAAGCAGGGCCAGGTGACCGGCGTACGGGACTTTCAGGCCGCGTCACGCACAGGAGAGCGCCAAGGCGCTCGAGCGCCTGCAGGCGGTTGCGGCGGGGCGCGGCAACGTTTTCACGGAATTGATGGAGACCGTAAAGAGTCTGCTCGCTGGGCCAGATCTCGCGAGCACTCTACGAAGTAGGCGGGCAATATCGCCGCAACGTCCTCAGCTTCCTATGCCGTCTGCTGCGCAGGCGCGCGCAGCTCCTCCTCAGCCTCGAGATCCGGCTCACCCAGCCGCATGAGCACGATGCGTCGCGCGGCATCTCGGAGCTGCGCGGCCGCTTCCTGGTGCCCGGTTTGCGGCAGCAAGCTCGGCAGCACGTCGACGGTGATCGGCCCTGGGTAGGAATCACGCTGCTATTGGACAGTACCTTACGCGCGCCATGAATCACGGCGGGCGTGACCGTGCAGTTCGCCCGCACAGCGGTAGCGAACGCGCCGGTATGAAAGCGCAGCAATCCAGGCCGAGTCGAGAACGTCCCTCGGGGAAGAACACCAGCGACTGTCCTCCACTCGCGCGTCTCAGCACGCGGCGGGCGTCCATGGCTCCCTTGTGACGATTGTGCCGGTCGACGAATTCCGAACCGGATCCGCCGCAGCGGCAGGTTCGCGAGCGGCACGCGGTCCATCTCCTTCTTGATCACGAACGCGAAGCGCGGTGGCAGGGCGGCGGTGAGCACCAAACCGTCCAGGTAGCTCGCATGATTGGCCACGACGATACAGCGCTCTGAGGGCAGGCGCTCAGCGCCGAGAATCTTGAGTTTTACCCCCAGGCAACAAAGACCGCTCGCGCCGTGAAGCGTGCGATCCGGCGCCGCCGCTCGAGTCCCGGCACTAGCAGCATCGCGAGGAGCGCCAGCACGGCGAACAGCACGAACACCGTCCAGCAATACACGCCGTAGGTCACACGCAACGGCCATTTGAGAAGCTTCATCAGCACACCGTTCAGGTCCGGGAAACAGCGTCTGCGACACAGGTTGCGGCACGAGGGGTGTGAACTGCTTCTCTTTATCGTTAACGGAGGCCGCATTCTGTGAATGTAATCACGCCTATGGGGGTACCCCGTCCGCATACTCCCCGGGCATTTTGCGTTATGGCGCAGGCGGTTGCATATCCACACGCCTGCATTCAATCGCAAGGATAGAGCCGGCAGGCATGAATTCAGCAGTCAAGAAAGCGGTAGACCTGGAAGTCTGCGTCGGCGCAGATGGAGAGGACGGCTGAAGAGCCGGACCCGGTCGTCAACCGGTTCCTCGAGGCCGTCTGGATGGAGCGTGGGCTTTCGCCCAATACCCTGGCCGCGTACCGCGCCGACCTCACGGCGCTCAATCGCTGGCTGGAGCGCAAAGACTGTCCCGATCATCAAGACTGCACGCAACGATCTGCTGGGAGTTCATCGCCTGGCGCGTGGAAGCTGGTGCCCGTCCCGTTCAACCGCGCGGCAGCTCTCGAGCTTCCGCCGCTTCTTCCGCTACCTGCTGCGCGAGGGCATGATTCGCGAGGATCCTACCGCGCAGATCGCGATGCCGAAGATCGGCCGCGTCGCTGCCGAAGTCACTGACCGAAGACGAGGTCGAGTCGCTGCTCGATGGCGCCGGCCGTCGCCGATCCGCTCGGTCACCGCGATCGCGCGATGCTCGAGGTCCTCTACGCCACCGGCCTGCAGCGTCTCCGAGCTCATCAATCTCAAGCACGAACCAGGTGAACCTGAACCAGGGCGTGCTGCGCGATCGTCGGCAAGGGCAATCGCGAGCGGCTCGATTCCGCTCGGCGAAGAAGCGCAGCGACTGGCTCAGCGAGTTCGTCAGCGGCCCGCGCGTCGAGATCCTGCTCGAGCGTCAGACGGATTATCATGTTCCCGACCCGCCGCGGCGACCAGCATGACGCGCCAGGCCTTCTGGCACATCATCAAGCGCTACGCGCGCAAGGCTGGCGTGCAAGAAGGAGCTGTCGCCGCACACGGTCCGTCACGCGTTCGCCACGCACCTGCTGAACCACGGCGCGGACCTGCGCGTGGTGCAGATGCTTGCTCGGGCACAGCGACCTTTCGACCACCCAGATCTATACGCACGTCGCGCGCGAGCGCATGAAAGAGCTGCATACGCAGCATCACCCGCGCGGTTGAGCCTCCTGGCCCATGCGCCGTCGAGCGCTAAACTTATTTCTCAGCCCTGCCGCTTTGCTAGACTGCGCGCCGCTATGGGCGTGAACCATCCCTCCAGCCTTGGGTCGAACAGCGGCAGTCAGCCCGGAGTCCGCTGCATGTCGCAATTCAAGTCCCTCGCCCGATACTCACTGTTGAGCGTGCTCACCTGCATGGGCATCGCCACGGCCTGGGCGGGAGACGAGGCGGCCGACTCCGCGCGCGGACATCGCCAAGAAGATGCCCGGCGTCACGGTTGATCAGCTCAAGGCGACGCCGATCCCGGGCCTGTACGAGTTCTCGAAGGGTGCAGACGTTGGTTATGTGACCAGTGACGGGCGCTACTTTCTGGGTGGCGACCTCTACGACATCAAGGAAGGTGCGAACCTCACCGACCAGCGGCGCAGCGATGTGCGCCGGAAGGTACTCAGTTCGCTGTCGGAGAGCGAGTTGATCGTGTTCTCACCAAAGGATCCCAAGTACACAATCACCGTGTTCACGGATGTCGACTGCGGCTATTGCCGCAAGCTCCACAGCCAGATTGCGGATCTCAATCGCATGGGTGTGCGCGTACGCTATGCGTTCTACCCACGCGAAGGCCCGGGAAGCGAGGCTTGGAAGACCGCTGAAGCGGTCTGGTGCTCAGCCGACCGGCAGGATGCCCTGACGCGCGCCAAGCGCGGCGAAGCGATCAAGGCAAAGGACTGTGGGAGCAACTCCGGTCGCGCGCGAGTACCAGATGGCGCTCGACCTCAACGTTCACGGCACGCCGGGAATCTTCACGCCAGCGGGCGACTACATCTCGGGCTACCTGCCGCCTCAGGAGTTGGTCGCACATCTCAAGTCGCTGGAAGAAAGAAGTAGTCGGCTCAGCGCTCCAGGAGCTTGAGCTTTTCTGGTTTCCCCTCCCATTCCTTGGCATCGGCCGGGGCTTCACCCTTCTCGGTAATTACCGGCCACTTACGGGCGAGTTCCTTGTTGAGTGCGGTGAACTGCTCCTGGCCTGCAGGCAATTCCTCTTCGGAGAAGATCGCCTCGACCGGGCATTCGGGCTCGCACAACGTGCAATCAATGCACTCGTCCGGATCGATCACCAGGAAATTCGGCCCTACATGGAAGCAATCGACCGGGCAGACCTCGACGCAGTCCATGTACTTGCACTTGATGCAGTTTTCGGTGACGACGAATGTCATGAGGCACGTGATCCGCGGCTGATGCAGGGCGAGTTATTCTGCCACACGCATTCCCTGGAGCCCTAGGAGCCCGTCATCTCGGGTCGTGACGCCCGACGCTGTCGCTATCGGTGATGTGCAGTTCCTCGCGCCCGGCGGCGCGGTCTGCGAGGTAGTGTCTGAGCGCGAATGTGCCGCTCTGAAATGCGATCTCGTCCCACGGAATGTCGCGCTCCTCGACCAGCTTGACCTCGAGGCTTTCGGGGCCGACGCCGAAGCGCGGTTCAAGCAGGCGGGCGCGGAAGAACACGTGCACCTGGCGCGCGCGAAGGGCGTGGAATATCGCCAGCATCGAGCCGATTTCGACGATCGCTTCAGCCTCTTCGACCGCTTCACGTGCGGCGGCCTGCATCAGGGTTTCGTCGTTCTCCATGAAGCCTGCCGGGATAGTCCAGAAGCTGAGGCGCGGCTCAATGGCGCGGCGACAGATGCAGGATCTTCCCGGCCCATTCCGGCACGCAACCTGCGACCAGCTTGGGATTCTGATAATGGATCGTTCCGCAGCTCTCGCAGACGAATCGTGGCAGGTGATCACCGGGCGGAACCCTAAGGCTGACCCGCTGCCCGCAGTGACTGCAGAAATTCATGCCGGGTTCGCGCGCACCATCAGCGGAAGTTGTATTGGATGCGCATGCCGAGTGCAAGATCGGACACGTCGAGGAACTCGAGCCCCTGAAGGGTCTGGTACTCGATATAGGCTGAAATGCCGTATCGAAGCTGAGCCGCCATGCCAACAGCGAATATCATGAATGATTGATCGGCTGCTTCTGATGTCACAACGATGGGCGGCGTCGGGTTTGCCGTGCCCGCAAAGGGATCATTCGCAAAGCGTACGCCGAACACGTTGGCTGCATCATTGAACTCCCATACCGCATCGGCTCGCAGGTGCGGCAGTATATGATCCATCCCAGGTTCCACGCCCCGGTGATGCGTGCTCCGATACTGGCGGTTGCCGACTGGAAGTCTTGCTTCTCGTAGATGAGATCCAGGCCGGCGGCGCCTTCTTCCTGAACCCGTTCACTTTTGCGTCGATGTAGTAAAGACGTGCATTCGGCGAAATCGTTACTGGACCGACGAGGAAGTCATGACCAGCGGAGACGCCGGCGCTCAGCGTGCTTCCATCGCTCGACCCCTGCGCCGTGCGATCGATGGTGCCGCCGGCATCGACATAGCGAATCCGGCGCTCGGAATCGAGGCTGGAGTGGCCATAGGCCACAAAGCCATCTGCATAGAAGGGCCCGTCCACAGGGTACAGCCCACCATAGAGAGAAATGTTCCAGGCGCTCGTGTTCAGTCCGCCTTCGCCAGACGGATTGAAGGATGCATCGGACTCGCCAATTCCAAGGGCAAGACCGACCATGGCCTGATCGTCCGGAATTTGATAGTCGGCACCGCCGCTGATGCCCCGATTGATCCGCATCGAAACCGGCGTCGGCAGTCGAGTCGCTCTTCTGGCTGGAGCCAAAATTGCCGCGCATCCAGAAACCCCAGCGGTCGCTGAACAGGGGTTCGCGAGTGTCGAACGTGGGGCTTCCGGCCACCTCATCTGCCGCCAGTTTGAGCATCTCGGGCGGAACGGGCTTGTCGTCGACGATCAAGGTCAATCCCAGTCCTGGAGCAGCGCTAAGACCCCCTGCGCCGGACCTGAGCGCCATCAGGCGATCCATGACTCCAACTGACAGGTCGCGCGCCAGGAGCAGTGTCTGAGTCTTGATTGCATTGAGATCCTGCGCGCCGAGCTCGCGGACCGCAGTCGTCTGGCGCGCCGGGTCGGTGTCGAGCACGATTCCATTACAGCGGGCCAGCAGGTCCGATTCCTCTTCGGTCAGGGTGGATTGCTGAGTCAGGCGCAGACACAGATCATCGAGCGCCACGGCGACGGAGTGTTCGTTCGGGTGAGATCCGGCAGCGATTGCAGTGACGCGCGTGGCGATGGGATTTCGACCGAGATGGTTGCGGTGCTCGATCCGGTCGCGCCGCCGTCGTCAGTCACCTCCAGCCTGATCACCGTGTCTCCGTCGGGTAGGCGGACATCGATCGTCGCGCCCGAGCCAATGGGCTGTTGCTGGTTAAACCACCTGTACGACGCGATCGTGCCGTCTGAATCCGAGGACGTCGGAACCATCGAGGTGCACGTTCTCCCCGGCAACACGGTCGCCGTCGGGAATGGTGCGACTGCCGCCCGTAATCGTGGCGATGGGCGCGGCGTTGGGCGGTGGCATCGCGACCGAGATGGTTGCGGTGCTCGATCCGGTCGCACCGTCGTTGTCCGTAACGACCAGCCTGATCGCGTTGTCTCCGTCGGGTAACCGGACATCGATCGTCGCTCCCGAGCCAATGAGCTGTTGCTGGTTGAACCACCTGTAGGATGCGATGGTGCCGTCTGGATCCGATGAGGTGGAACCATCGAGGTGCACGTTTTCCCCGGCAACGCGATCGCTGTCGGGAATCGTGCGATTGCCGTCCGTGATTCGGGCGGTTGGCTCGCCGTTGGGCGTTTCGACTGAAATGGTTGCGCTGCTCGATCCGGTCGCACCGTCGTCGTCAGTCACTTCCAGCCTGATCACGCTGTCTCCGTCCGGTAACCGGACATCGATCGTCCGTCCGGAGCCAATGAGCTGTTGCTGGTTGAACCACTTGTAGGATTCGATGGTGCCGTCTGGATCCGATGAGGTGGAACCATCGAGGTGCACGGTTTCCCCGGCAACGCGATCGCTGTCGGGAATCAGTACGATTGCCGCCCTTGATTCGGGCGGTTGGCGCGACGTTGGGCTTTTCGACGGAAATGGTTGCGGTGCTCGATCCGGTCGCACCGCTCGTTGTCAGTCACCTCCAGCCTGATCGCGGTGTTTCCGTCGGGTAACCGGACATCGATCGTCGGTCCGGAGCCAAGGAGCTGTTGCTGGTTGAACCACCTGTAGGATGCGATGGTGCCGTCCGGATCCGATGAGGTGGAACCATCGAGGTGCACGTCTTCCCCGGCCACGCGATCGCTGTCGGGAATGGTGCGATTGCCGTCCTTGATCCGGGAGATGGGAGCGGCGTTGGGCGTTACCTCGACTCTCACCGTCGCACGCTCTGATTCGTCGCTGGCGTCGCGAGCTCGGTATTCAAATTGATCGGGACCGCTGAAATCTGCATCCGGCGTGTAGGTCACAGCGTTGCCCGCAACGGTCGCCGTCCCATGGTGGGGGTTCTCCACAGAGGCGATGGTGAGCGAATCGCCATCGACGTCCGTGTCGTTCGCGAGTACGGAAATGGTGACTGCCCTGCCTTCCCGGGTAGTGGCCGAGTCATCGACGGCGGTCGGTCGGTCGTTGACCGGTGTGACGGTGATCGTCACCAGTCGCCGGCGCGCCCTCCGTTCCCTGCGAAGTCGAGCGCTGTATAGGTAAAGGTGTCAGTCCCGAAAAAGTTATCGTGGGGCGTATACCTCACGAGATCGCGTCGGCTCCCTATGGCTGATGTCGACGGTACCGTTCGCGGGCTGCGTCAAAGCTCCCGATATTGAACACCTCTGCGTCCGGGCACGGAGCAAATGGGCAAGGAAGCTCCTGCTTGTCGTTGGCAAGCACATCTACTTCGACGTCCCTGTCTTCTGCTGTCGTTGCCGCGTCGGGCTGGGAATGTACATCTGCCGAAGCACTCGAGGACCATGCGCCGCTGGCAACCCCGAAAGCGAGCAAGATAACGAGTGGCAGGCCGGTTCGCAGTGTCGTGGAATCAGCGGCATCGAGCGTAGGTCCGTCAGTGCTTGACACTTGTGGCGCAGAGACACGTGCCCGCGATGCCCAAGTGCTAACCGGAATCCCCTTCATCGGTCCCTCGTTCGCCGTCGGACGTCTTGCCTTGTCCGAATGCCGCCGCGCACGCTGCTTCTTGTTCGGCAGCTGTGAGTCTTAGCTCATCCGTACATCTACTCCGCCTCGCAGAAGCACGCAACCCGGCTCGCGCTGCCGCACCTCTCGACGCGGATTATGTCGCCTAACGGCTACCGAATCCTCTAAGCCTGGTCAGGTGCGACATGAACCCGCGGCAACGGATGATCTCTCAACCCCGAGCTCACCGGTGGTCTCATATCCGGCGACGGGCGATATGCGAGATTGACGTGCGTCTCAGCGGAAGCTGTATTGGATGCGCAAGCCGAGAGCCAGGTCGGACACGTTGAGGAACTCGAGCCCCTGAATTGTTTGGTACTCGACATAGGCTGACATGCCATATCGAAGCTGGGCAGCCATCCCAACGGCGAATACCATGAAAGACTGATCGGCTTTTTCTGATGTCACGATGATGGGTGGCGTCGGACTTGCGGTGCCCGCAAACGGATCATTTGCAAAGCGCACGCCGAACGCATTGACGTCATCCTGAAGCTCCCATACAGCATCGGCTCGGAAGTGGGGCAACAAGATGATCCATCCCAGGTTCCAGGCTCCGGTAACGCGTGCGCCGATACTGGCAGCAGCCGATGAAAAGTCCTGTTTCTCGTAGATGAGATCCAGGCCGGAGGCGCCGCTTTCCCGAATTCGCCCACGGTTGCGTCGATATAGCTGAGGCGTGCATTGGGCGAAATCGTCACTGGGCCGACGAGGAAATCATGGCCGGCGGAAACCCCGACGCTGAGCATTTTTCCATCGGTCGATCCCTGTGCAGTGCGATCGACCGTGCCGTCGGCATCGACATAGTGAATGCGGCGCTCGGAATCAAGACTTGACTGACCATAGGACACAAAGCCATCCGCGTAGAAGATGCCATCCTCTGGATACACCCCACCGTACAGCGAAATGTTCCACGCACTCATGTTCAATCCGCCCTCGCCGGACGGCTTGAAGGAAGCATCGGATTGGCCAAACCCCAGGGCGAGGCCGAACATCGCCTGTTCCTGGGGACTTCGATAGTCGGCACCGCCGCTGATGCCCCATTGATCTGCATCGAAACCGGCGTCGGCAGTCGAGTTGCTCTTCTCGCTCGAGCCGAAGTTGCCGCGCATCCAGAAACCCCAGCGGTCACTGAACAGAGGCTCCGGATCTGTCTGAACGTGGGTCTTCCAGACCACCTCATCTGCCGCCAGTTTGAGCATCTCCGGCGGAACGGGCTTGCCGTCGACGGTCAGGCTCAGTCCCAGTCCCGGAGCGGCGCTCAGACCCTGCGCGCCGGATCGCAAAGCCATCAGTCGATCCATGACTCCGAGAGACAGATCGCGCGCCAGCAGTAGCGTCTGTGTCTTGATTGCATTGAGATCCTGCGCACCGAGTTCACTGACGGCGGTCGTCTGCCGCGCTGGATCGTTGTCGAACACAATCCCATTGCATCGCGCCAACAGATCCGATTCTTCTTCGGTCAACGTGGATTGCTGACTCAGGCGCAGGCACAGATCGTCGAGCGCAACGGCGACCGAGCGCTGGTTCGGCGTGAGGTCTGGCAGGTCTTGCAACGAGCGTGCGGGCGGCGGCATTGCGACCGCGATTGTCGCCGTGCTCGATCCACTGGCATTGTCGTCGTCAGTCACCACCAGCCTGATGACGTTGTCGCCGTCGGCCAGGCGGACGTCGATCGTCGGACCCGACCCGATGGGCTGTTGCTGGTTGAACCACATGTACGACGCGATGGTGCCGTCAGGATCCGATGAGGCAGATCCATCGAGGTGCACGTTCTCTCCAGCGATTCGGTCGCTGTCAGGAATCGTGCGATTGCCGCCCGTGATGCTGGCGGTGGGAGCGACGTTGGGCGTTACCGTCACCGTCACCGTCGCTGACCCTGAAGTGGCGGGTAGCGTCGCGGGCCCTGTAGGTGAATTGATCGGTACCGCTGAAGGCTGGATCCGGCGTGTAGGTCACGGCGTTTCCGGCAATGGCCGCCGTTCCGTGGTTGGGCTGCGCCACCGAGGCGATACGTGAGCGCATCGCCTTCGATGTCCGTATCGTTCGCGAGCACGGAAATCGTGACCGCCCTGCCTTGACCGGTGGTGGCCGAGTCGTCGACCGCGTTCGGTGCGTCGTTGACCGGTGTGACGGTGATCGTCACCGTCGTCGGTGGTCCCTCGACTCCGGCTTCGAAGTGCTGACTTCGACATAGGTAAAGGTGTCGGTCCCCGAGAAGTTAGCGCGAGGCGTGTACGTGACGAATCCGGCGGATCAGAACCCCGGTCTGCGCGTTGATTTCGACGGAACCGTTCGCAGGCTGTGTAACCCTCGCGATAGTCACGACGCGCGGATACCCGGGACCACGAAGCCTGGAAAGTCCTGGCGTGTCATTCTCGAGCACCCCACTTCGATTGCCCTGTCTTCCGGCGTTGTGGCCGAATCCGGGTTCGAGAACTACGGCCGCGGCAGCTCGTGCGGACCATATGCCGCCCAGGCTGAACGTGAGCAAGACAACGAGTAGCAGGCTGGTTTGCGCGAGTCGTGGAGTCAGTAGGCATTGAGCGTGCGTCCGGCAGTGCTTCCACGCTCGTGACGGAGAGTTGTCTGCCCGCGATGCCCAAGTGCTGACTAGAACAACCTTCATCGGCTCCTCCTTCGCCGTCGGACGTCCTGACTTGTCCGAATATCGACGTTGCGCCTGCTCTATGTCTTCTGGCACTGATGAGATTTTGCTATGCGTACATCTACTCCGCCTCGCATGAGCGCGCAACCCGGCGCGAGCCACCGCAGCGTCTCGACGCGATCGATGTCGCCAAACGGCTACAGCAAAATTTGCACAGCTCTCTTGGTGCCGGTGGAGGGAATCGAACCCACACTCTGTTGCCAGAACCGGATTTTGAGTCCGGCGCGTCTACCAGTTCCGCCACACCGGCTGGGTGCAAATAGCTGTGTATCTCGAACCTTTGTGAATCGGCCGGGTCTACCAGGCCCCCAACCCGGCGTCGGGGCGTGCAGTATAAAGTTTCACCTTTATAGGTGCGACGGTTTGCCGTCCTCGCGCATCCTAATCAGGTAATGACCCGGCTGACCGATATCGCGATCGATGCGGACGTGCTCTCGCGCGCTCAGGCTGGCGAGCCCGATGCGCAGGCGCATGTGTATCTCGCGTTTTCGAGTGCGACCTACGCGCTGATCCGACGCGTCATGCCACGCGCCGCGGTTGCCGATGACCTGTTTCAGGACACGTTCGTCGAAGTGCTGCAGAGCCTGCCGTCGTTTCGTGGCGAAGCGCCGCTCGGCGCCTGGATTCGCCGTATCGCGGTCAGCAAGTGCCTCATGTATTTGCGCTCACCCTGGCATCGGAGCCTCTTGTGGCTGGATCAGCTCGCGTCCGACAACGGTGCACGCGACCCTGCCGTCCGAGGCAGCCACCGTGCAGGACCAGGCGAACCCGGCGCTGCAGCAGGACCTCGAGGCGGCGTTGGCGAAGCTTCCGGCGCGTGCGCGGGCCGTGGTGTGGCTGCACGACGTCGAGGGATTCACTCACGATGAAATCGCCAGGCAGTTCGGCATGACGGTCAGCTTTCGAAGTCACAGCTCATGCGGGCGCATTTGCGGCTGCGAGGCTGCTGCAGGAACAGGCGGAGAGTTCGACATGCATCCCAGTTTCGACCAGCTTCTGAGCCTGCGCGAGAGGGTTGCGCCCGAGGACGACGTGGCTGTCCACGTGCGCAATTGCGCAGAGTGCCGCGCAACTGTCGAAAGCACCCGAGGCATCGCGGCCCGATTGCGGGAACTGCCGTCGCAGGCCGCGCCCCCGATCGCTGGTTGGCGATCCGAACCGCGTTTCTGGCACAGTCGGCGGCTCGTTCCACACGACGGGTGCGCCGACCGGGATGGCTTCTGCCGGCCGCAAGCGCGGCTATCGTGCTGTGTGCTGTTCTGCTCACCGTCAGCAGTCACGGGCCACAACAGGGCCCGAGCGCTCGCACGCCGGTTGCCAGTGATGTACCGAGTTCTTCCGCTCCGCCACAACAGGTGCTGGTTGCTGAGTCGCAGCGACTGGAAGCGGTGCTCGCAACTCTGCCTGCTGACACGCGCGTCGCTCGTGCCGGTACGGCTTTGACGGTCGCTGGACCTCGAGGACCGGATTCGCTGGGTCGACTATCGACTCAACATGGCCAACGAAGCGGGCATCAACCCGCGCCAGGAGGACCTGCTGTGGCGCGAGCGCGTGGAGCTGCTGAATTCACTGGTGGCCGTGCGCTATGCCGGACGCGCGCACGCGCGCCTTTGAAAACGATCAATTGAGAATCCCGGAGGAACCGATGTCCTTGTACAAGCGAATCCACGTTTCTCGACGCGTGCTGCTGGTCCTGGCGCTGCTGCCGGCGCTGGCACTTGCTGCTGATGACAAAGAGAAGAGCCAACCCGACATCGAGGCTCAACTCGCGGACGCGCGAGCGCGGCTGGAGGCGGCAGCGCGCGAGGTCGCAGAGCTCAGCGGACAGCTCACCGGTCCGATCATGCAGGATTACATGGTCGCGGGTGTGGCAGGCATGCACTCCCGAGCCATGCTGGGAATCAATCTGGGCGATGAGCGCGATGCGAACAAGGAAGGCGTGCGGGTGCAGAGCGTGACACCGGGCGGACCAGCGAGTGACGCGGGATTGCGTGCTGGTGACGTCATCGTGGGCATCGATGGCAAGAACCTGCGCAACAAGGACAAGTCCGCCGCCGCACTTGTCGAGCACATGCGTACGGTGAAGATTGGCGACAAGGTGAAGGTGGACTCACGTGCGCGATGGCAAGACCAATAGCGCAGAAATCACCACGGAAGCATTCGGTGCCGGACCATTCATGATGGGCACGCCGGCAGATCGCGTCTTCATGATGCGGACGCCGGGGCCGTTCGGGGCAGTGCCCCCGATGCCTCCGACTCCATTCACGATGGCCTTCCCAGCTGCGAATGTGCTCGATATGGAGCTTCGTCGCGATGACACCCAAGCTCGGCAAGTATTTCGGCACGGACAAGGGCGTGTTGGTGGTGCGCGCACCGGGAGATTCTGAATTGAAGCTCGAGGATGGCGATGTAATCCTCGATATCGATGGACGCACGCCGCAAAACGGCGCGCACGCGCTGCGGATCCTCGGTTCTTACCAACCCGGCGAAAAGGTAGCGATCAATGTTCTGCGCGATCGTAAGCCGGTCAAACTGGCCGTGACGGTGTCGGACCGCGGCCCCATGACGATTCACGGTGGCGGCAACGCCATGTGGTTCAACGCCCCGGTGCCGCCGCCCGACGTGAAACCGTTTCCTGGTGCGCCGAAGCCGGTGCTTCCACCACAAAGTGAAGGACCCACCTGAACGCATCAGGGCAGTCGGAGCCGGCCATTGGGTGGGGGTTGCGCCAACTTCGGGCTGATCACGTTTGATGGCAGTGCTGCCCGAGAATGCATCCCCGCAAACACTGCTCGCCCGAGTTGGCACAATCCCCGACCGCAATGTCCGTCTCCTTCTGCCTGCAGGCGAGTTCCGGACTCTTTGCTCACCATCCGCGGCCCATGCGCCGCAGCGATTTTCACTATCAGCTACCCCCGGAACTGATTGCCCAGGCCCCTGCGGCTGAGCGCAGCGCTGGCCGGCTCCTCGCGGTCGAGGGCGCAAGCGGCGAGCTTCGCGATCTCGTGTTTCGCGACTTGCTGCGACTCTTGCGCGCCGGTGATCTGCTGGTGTTCAACGACACTCGCGTTATCAATGCGAGACTATTTGCGCGCAAGGCCAGTGGAGCCAGGTCGAGTCGCTGCTCGAACGCGTCCTGGACGAGTGCCGCGGGCTGTTCCAGGCGCGTGCGAGCAAGCCCCTGCGCGCGGGTTCGAGCCTCGAGCTGCCGGATAAGCAGCGTGCGCGGATCATCGCGCGGCGCGGCGGGTTCATCGAGATCGAATTCAGCACACCGTTGCTGAAGTTTCTCAACCAGCACTGGCGAAGTGCCTCTGCCTCCATACATTGAACACAAGCCAGCGGCGATCGATCGCGAGCGCTATCAGACGGTCCTGGCGCACGTCGACGGCGCCGTCGCTGCGCCGACCGCGGGCCTGCACTTCGATACGGCGTTGCTCGGGCAGCTCGCGGCGGCCGGAGTCTCGCGCACGGTGATCACATTGCATGTAGGCGCAGGTACCTTTCAGCCGATGCGGGTCGACAATCTCGATGAGCATCGCATGCATCGAGGCGACTGGAGATCAGCGCCGAGGCCTGTGAGGCGATCAACACGACGTCGCTCACGCGGCGGCCGCATCGTTGCGGTGGGGACTACAGTGGTCCGTGGACTCGAGACTGCGGCCGGTAGTGGCGTGCTTGCGCCCTATAGCGGCGAGACACAACTCTTCATTCGTCCCGGCTACCGGTTTCGCATGGTGGACCGACTCCTCACCAACCTTCATCTGCCGGAGTCGACCCTGCTGATGTTGGTGTGCGCCTTCGGCGGCCTTCGCTCACGTCATGGCCGCCTATGCGCACGCAGTTGCGGCCGCGCTATCGCTTCTTCAGCTACGGCGATGCCATGTTCCTCACCCCGGCAGCGGAGGCCGCGTGAAGGTTCCACGCTGCTCGCAACATCCGATCGCGCGCGGCTCGGGCGCCTCGAATTCCAAACGCGGCATCGTCGACACCCCGCGTTCATGCCGGTGGGCACGTATGGAACTGTAAAGGCGATGACGCCCGAGGAGCTCACGCGGCATTGGCACGCAGATCATCCTGGGCAATACATTCCACCTGATGCTGAGACCCGGCGCCCAGGTAATCCGAGTGCACGCCGGCCTGCATGGCTTCATGAATTGGCAGGGGCCCGATCCTCACCGACTCCGGCGGCTTTCAAGTCTTCAGCCTCGCCAGCCGCCGCAAACTGAGTGAAGAAGGCGTGCGGTTCCGTTCGCCCGTCGATGGGAGCGAAGTGTTCCTCAGTCCGGAAGTTTCGATGCACGTGCAGCGCGACCTGGGCTCCGACATCGCCATGGTGTTCGATGAATGCACGCCCTATCCGCGCGACCGAACGTGAGGCACGCGAATCGATGCAGTTGTCCCTGCGATGGGCCGCTCGCAGTCGCGCCGCGCTACTACGCGGAGCCACCTCCCGGTACCCTGTTCGGCATCGTGCAGGGTGGTGTACGACGACTCGTTGCGCGCGGCCTCGGTGGAGGGTCTGCGGACGATCGGCTTCGATGGCTATGCGCTCGGGGGCCTCGCGGTGGGCGAGTCCGCCGAAGAGAGGATCAGCAGGTGCTCGAGCGCCACGACCGCGCTGCTACCGATCGGGGGCGGCCGCGATACCTGATGGGGAGTCGGACTGACCGGAGGACATCATTGCGGCGGTCGAGCGGGGCGCATCGACCTGTTCGACTGCGTGATGCCGACGCGCGTCACGCCCGCAATGGCCACCTTTCACCTCGACGGGCGTCGTCAACATCCGCGCAATAGCAAACATCGCGAAGATACGCGCCCGCTCGATGAAGCCTGTGAATGCTATACGTGCAGCCACTATAGCCGCGCATATCTGCGGCACCTCGATCAGGCCGGAGAGATCCTCGCCTCGCGCCTCAACTACGATCCACAACCTGTTCTTCTACTTGCGACTGATGGCGGACCTGCGCGCCGCGATCAGTGAGGGCCGATTAAGAGAATTTGCCGCTAATTTCCGCGCCAGGCCACCGCAGAGTGAAGCCGCTTCTGTATAATACCGCGCCTTTTGGCCAGCCGCCCCAGAACGGCGGTCAACCAGTCAGGACAACCATGAGCTTCCTGATCGAAAACGCCTGGGCCCAGAGCGCGCCCGGCCAGCCCGGCGGAATGATCAACTTCGTGATCCTGATGGGCCTGTTTTTCGCGATCTTCTACTTCATGTTGATCAGGCCGCAGAGCAAGCGGGCCAAGGAGCATCGCGCGATGCTCGCGGCATTGGCGGTGGGGGACGAGATCGTCACCGGTGGCGGGATTCTCAGGCCGGGTGACTGAAGTTGGCGAGAACTTCATCGCCGTCGAAGTAGCCGACCGCGCGTGCAGCTTAAGGTCCAGAAAGGACGGGTTACCGCGCTGATGCCGAAAGGCACCTTCAGAGGCGCCTGACCGGAGGGACCGCCAACCGATGAGTCAATTCCCGCGCTGGAAATCGATCACGGTCCTCGTGGCCCTGATCTTCGGGATCCTGTTCGCGCTACCAAACCTGTATGGCACCGATCCCAGCGGTGCAACTCTGGCAGCGCGCAACTACGAGGCGCGATCACACCGACGGCGGAGAAGGCGGTCGAAGCCTTTCTGCGCGACAAGCACGTGGCTTTCGTGGACAGTTATCTCGAGGATGGGAAGCTCGCGGTGCGCTTCAGCCTGACGGCGGAGCAGCTCAAGGCGTGACCTGATCTCGGAGTCTCTCGCCGATACTTACATCGTTGCGCTCACCAAGGCACCGCGCACGCCGCGCGTGCGCTGCGCGCAGTGGGCCTGCGTCCCATGAACCTGGACTCGATCTGCGCGGCGGCCTGTACCTGCTGTATCAGGTCGACGTCGAAGGGGCGGTCAAACAGGTGCTCGATCGTCTCGAGCAGGACTTCCGTCGCACGTTGCGCGATGAGCGCATTCCTTATCAGAGTGTCGAGGCTGGTCCAGGCGGTCTCCCCACCGGCCAGAACCGGGACCCGAACAGCGTGCGCATCGTGCTGCGTGATGCCGGCAACCTCGAGGCGGCACGCGCCGCGTCGCCAAAGCCAATCGCGACATGACCTTCGAGATCGATCAACAGCGTCGCTGCGCCCAGCGCTGGTCACGCGGCTCACGCCGCAGCAGATCAAGGAACGCCAGGACTACGCGATCCAGCAGAACATCACGACGCTGCGCAATCGCGTCGACGAGCTCGGCGTGTCCGAGCCGATCGTGCACGCGCCAGGGCCTGGATCGCATCGTCGTGCAGCTGCCGGGCGTGCAGGATCCGCACGAGGTCATGCGACGTGCTCGGCGCGACGGCGACGTCTCGAATTCCGCCTGGTCGGACACCACGGGCGATCCGTATGAGCCGAGCACGCCGCGGCAGCGCACCGCTCGGCTACCAGGCTCTACTACAGCGCAGGACAAGCGGCCGGTCCTGCTGAAGCGCGACGTGATCGTCACCGGCGAGCAGCTGACCGATGCCGAGTCTCCAGCTCTCAGGAAGGTCCCGCTGTCGCACGTGCAGCTCGACGCGCGCGGCGCCGGCTGCAGATGCTCAACGACCACACAGGCGAACCTCGGCAATCGGCCCATGGCCGTCGTGTTCATCGCCAGAAGCAGTGCGCCGATAGGCGAGCAGTCGCGATGGCCAGAGCGCAGCCGGCTCGATCTGCACCGAGGAAGCATGTCATCAGCGTCGGCGACGATTCAGCGGCGTGTGTCGTCAGCAACTTCCAGATCACCGGCCTGCAAGCCGAGCGAGGCCGCGAGCTCGCGCTGCTGCTGCGCGCCGGCTCGCTCGCGGCGCCGCTGTATGCGATCGTCGAGCAGCGCTCGATCGGCCCGAGCCTCGGCCAGGACAACATCGATCGCGGCGTGCGTGCGCTGGCATCGTCGGCATGCTTGCCGACGTTCGCCTTCATGGCGATCTACTACCGAGGCGTTCGGCTGGATCGCGAACGCAGTGCTTGCTGCGAACGTGGTGCTGCTCGGCGGCGTCTGCTGTCACATGCTGCAGGCGTGCGCTGTCGTTGCCCGGCATCGCCGGCATCGTGCTCACGGTCGGCATGGCAGTCGACGCCAACATCCTGATCTACGAGCGCATCCGCGAGGAGCTGCGCAACGGCAATTCCCGCATGGCGGCGATCACGGCGGGCTTCGACAAGGCGTTCTCGCCGATCGCCGACTCGAACGTCACCACGCTGATCGCCGGTGTGGTGCTGTTCGCGTTCGGCACCGGCGCCGATCACGGGTTTCGCCGTCGTGCTGTCGCCTCGGCATCCTGACGACCTCGATGTTCACGGCGCTCGATCGGCAGCCGCGCGTCTGATCAATGCGATCTGCGGCCGGCAAGCGCACGCGTCGAGGCGCTCCTGTCGATCTGAGGAGCGCTCTGAACCAGTAGCGATGGAATTTTTCCACAAGCAGTCACCACGCTATCCGCTTCATGGCATACGCGCAAGTGTGGTACGGCACTTTCGACCGTCGCTGATCGTCGCGTCGCTCGCATCGTCGCGTGGTTCGCCCGGGCCTGAACCTCGGCATCGACTTCACCGGTGGCGTGTGCCGTAGAGGTTGCAGTTCCCGCGGTTCGGCCGATCCTGGACAAGGCGCGCGACGCCATTGCGAACGGCCGGCTTCCCAGCACGCGCAGGCGCAGATACTTCGGCACCTCGCGCGACGTCGTGGTCCGTCTCGAGAGCCGCATGACGGGCGAGCGACGTCAACATCGGTCGGCACCGGCGATGCATCGAGGCGCTGCAAAGCGGTCGATCCGAGCGTTGAAGCTGCGGCGCGCAGAGGTGGTCGGTCCGCAGGTCGGCGAGGAGCTGCGCCAACAAGGGCTGCCTGGCGATGCTGTTCACGTTCATCTTCATCATGGCGTACCGTGGCTCAGCGCTTCCAGTGGAAGCTCGAGCATGCGGCGCGATCATGGCGGCGTTGCACGACCCCGATCATCATCCTGGGGTTCTTCCAGTGACGCAGATGACGTTCGACCTCACGGTGCTCGCGGCGGTCCTCGCGGTGATCGGCTACTCGCTCAACGACACGGTCGTCGTGTTCGACCGCGTCACGCGAGCGATTTCCGTCGAGCGCGGCGCGCCACTTCGCAGAGGTGATCGATGCCGGCGATCAACCAGACGCTGTCGCGAACGATCATCACACAGCGGCGCGACGCTGGCAGTGGTGGTCGCAACGCCTGGTGCATGGGCGGCGAGACAGTGCTGCGCGGCTTCGCAACTGGGCGTTGCCTGGTCGGCATCGTCGTCGGCACGTACTCCTCGATCTACGTCAGCCGGTGCGCTCGGCGCTCGATCATGAAGACTCTCGGCAGCGCGACCTGCTGTCCGCCCAGCAAGGAAAGCCCCGGTCGACGACCTCCCGCGAGGGACGCGGATGCCTCCCTGATCGGGCGCTGACCGTGCACTTCCTAGTCTGGCTCGGCGTTTCTCATCCTGTTTCTCGGGCTGCTGTGGCTCGACCTGCGGCGTCCTGCATCGCGAATCCGACCGTGCTCAGCGTCCCGCAGGCGCTCAAGGCGACCCTTGGCTGGATCGTCGTCGCGCTCGGCTTCGCCATGCTGGTGTACGGCCTGTACGAATATCGCTGGTTCGACTGGGATCCGGGGGCTGAGAGGTCAGTCCGGCGGACGCGATGCGCTCATTGCAGTTCGCAACCAGGGTACGTCCTGGAGTGGTCGCTTTCGGTCGACAACATCTTCGTCATCGCGCTGATTTTCACCTACCTGAAGGTCACCGCCGAAGTTTCAGTACCGGGTCCTGTTCTGGGGCATCGTCGGTGCGATCATATTGCGTGGCGCGATGATCGCGACCGGCGCCGCGCTGATCCACGCATTCGACTGGATGTTCTACGTGTTCGGCGCAATCCTGCTGCTTTCCGCGCCTGCGCATGCTGAAGGCCGGCGAGGGGCAGTTCGATCCGCGCACGCAGCGTGCTGGTGCGTGCGGCGCGAGGGCTGTTTCCGGTGAGCGATCAGCTCGACGGGGAACGGTTCTTCACACGCGTCGATGGCAGGCGCGCCGGCGACGCCGTTGTTCGTAGCGCTGCTGCTGGTCGACTTCGCGCTGACGTCGTGTTCGCGGTCGACTCGATCCCGGCGATCCTCGCAGCTACCCGGGATCCGTTCATCGTCTTCACCATCAAACGCGTTCGCGATTCTCGGTCTGCGCGCGCTCTATTTCGCCATTGCGGGACTGCATGGAGCAGTTCCGTTACGTCAAGTATGACCCTGGTGCTGATCCTGGGATTCGTCGGTGTGAAGATGATCCTGGCCCTTCACTATCAACATCCCCAACCTGATCTCGCTGGCGATCATTCTGGGATTGCTCGTGATCGGCGTGCTGGCCTCGATGCTGATCAAGCCGCGCAGCCGCGCGACCGACCAAGACGTCGGCCGAGAATCGAAGCCTCTCGCTGAGATGCGGCTGTAGAGCTGCCTGCCCTAGGTGCTGGCGCGCCAGCACGCTGGAGCGCATCGAGTACAGGAAATACACGATGAGTCCGAGCGTCATCCAGATCGTGAAGTACATCCAGGTGGTGCGGACCGAGATGGCTCATCAGCCACAAGCATCCTGCGACTCCGAGAATCGGCAGGAACGGCATGAACGGTGTCTTCGAACGGACGGTGCAGATCTGGCCGTTTGTTGCGCAGGACGATCACTCCAATGCATGCGGCGACGAATGCCGCTAGCGTGCCGATATTGGCCATTTCCGCCACCGTGCCGATCGGTGCGAAGCCGGCAATGATCGAAAGGATCGTGCCGGTACCAATGATCACAGTCGTCGGCGTCTTGGTGTTGGGATTGATGCGCGAGAAGAATTTCGGCAACAGTCCATCGCGCGACATGGCGAGCAGGATCCGCGTCTGGCCATAGAACACGACCAGCATCACGGTGGTGAGGCCGGCGATCGCGCCAAACGCGATGACGCCCGCAAAACCAGGTGAAGCCGAGGTCCAGCATCGCCTGTGCCACCGGCGAGGGATTGTTCAGCGTGGAGTAGTGGGCGATTCCGGTGAGAAGCCCGGCGACGATGATGTACAGGACCGTACAGACGGCGAGCGAGGCGATGATGCCGATCGGCAGGTCGCGCTGCGGATTGCGGGCTTCTTCGGCCGCGGTGGAGACCGCATCGAAACCGATATACGCAAAGAAAATCAGCGATGCACCGTTCATCACGCCGTTGAAGCCGAACGGCATGAAATTGTCCCAGTTCGCCGGTTTGACGTGCCCGGCGGCGACGAAGATGAAGAGGATGACCACTGTGAGCTTGATGAGCACGGCCGCGGTATTGACCCACTTGCTCGCTGTCACGCCTGGCGCACAGCAGGCAGGTCAATGCCGCGATGATGCCCATGGCGGGAAGGTTCACCAGTCCGCCCTGTCCCACGTGAGGCGCTGTGGCGATTGCTGCGGGGTAGCGGTATACCAATAGCCTGCATCGCGTTGTTGAAATAGCCGGACCAGCCGATCGCGACCGCCGAGACGGCGACGCCGTATTCGAGCATCAGCGCCCAACCGATGATCCACGCGATGATCTCACCGAGCCCGGCGTACGCGTAGCCATACGCGCTGCCGGATCCTCCCACCGCTGCGGCGAGCTCGGCGTACGAGTGCGGCGAGGGCGCATACTCCGCCGGCGACGACGTACGAAAGTACGATTGCAGGACCCGCTTTGGTTGCTGCGGCGATGCCCGTCAGCACGAAAGATGCCGGCGCCGATGATCGCACCGATGCCGGAGCAATGTGAGGTCGAACGCAGTCAGAGCGCGTTTCAATCCGGTGTCCGCATTGCAGTCGCCGATCGGTTTGGTTCTGAATAGGCTCATGCGATCTCCCGAGATTTCGCGCTTGGGCAGCGCACAATTCGGCGCAATGTACTCTAGGGTTCCAATGATTGCGAGCGAGCACCGCGCCGCGCCGGCACGTTCGGCACTTTCGCGAGGACGGCAGTGAATGCAGCGTCAACTACTCGCGCAACTCTTCTGGAATGTGAGGTGCGAGGCACTCGACCAGCGCGGCATACACCTTGGGACTACCGGCGATGACATTGCCGCCCTGCTTGTGAGTCGCCGCCGGTAAGCGTGCCGATGAGCCCGCCGGCCTCGGTGATCAACAGCGTGCCCGCCGCCGTGTCCCAGGGATGGAGGCCGATCTCCCAGAAGCCGTCGAGCCGGCCCGCCGCCACATATGCCAGGTCGAGCGCTGCAGAACCCGGTCGGCGTATGCCGGCGGTCATCGACCATCACGGTCTTCATCATCGCGACATAGCTTTCGAGCCAGCGCGAATTCTCACGGTACGGAAAGCCGGTGCCGATGAGTGCACCCTCGAGGCCGCGCAGATTGCTGACACCGAATGCGCCGCCCATCGAGGACCGCGCCGATGCCGCGCGAAGCGGTGAAGAGTTCCTGCCGCATCGGGTCGTACACCACCGCCTGTTCAGGCGGCCGCGGTGCTGGAGCGCGATGGATACGGCAAAGGTCGGGGAATCCGTGCACGAAGTTGGTGGTGCCATCGAGCGGATCGATGATCCACACGAATTCGTCCGAGCCGCTCCGTCCGCTTTCCTCGGCGAGGATCCCATGGTCAGGGTACGCGCGCCGGATTGTAGTGATGATTTCCTGCTCGGCGTGGCGATCGATATCGGTGACGAAGTCATTGCGACCTTTGCTTGCGACCTTGATGGAGTCAAGGCGCGGGAGGCTCGCGTACGATGACGTCGCCGGCACGACGGGCGGCCCGCACTGCGATGTTGAGTAATGGTTGCATGCGGCTGTGCCGAGCGGCTGGAACTCGATGACACGATGAGGAAATCGAGCCGCTAGAATAGCAGATGCGCCTTGAACACCAGCCTGTGATCTGAAACGCCAAGCATGCTTCCAGCCATTCGCATCGTGCTCATCGACACGACTCACCCCGGCAACATCGGTGCCGCTGCGCGGCGCTGAAGAACATGGCGCTGAGTGATCTGGCGCTCGTACGGCCTGAGACCTTCCCGCATGCCGAAGCTACGGCACGGGCTTCTGCTGCCGGGGATGTCTTGTTGCAGGCGAGTGTGCATGCGAGCCTCGAGAGCGCGATCGGCGACTGTGGCCTGATTGGTCGGGGCGACCGCGCGATCACGCATGCAGCACTTCGACACGCTGAGTCCACGGGAGGCGGCGCCGCGAATCCACGTCGGCAGCGAGTAGCGGCCGAGTGGCGATTCTGTTCGGCTCTGGAACGGGTAGGGCTCACGAATGATGAGCTTGCGCATTGTAACTGGCTGATCCGCATTCCAGCCAATCCGGACTACGAATCGCTCAACCTGGCGATGGCGGTACAGATCGTTGCCTACGAGTTGTACTCGCGCGCATGGCGCGGAACTACCGGCCCAGGTCCGAGACACGCCAGCCGCGACAGTGGTGGAAATGGATCGCCTGCGCTCGCATCTTGATGCGGTGATGACCGAGGTCGGCTTTGCTGATCGCACTCAGTCAGGTACGCATCTGATGGGCCGCATCCGCAGGATGTTGATGCGCGCGCAACTCGATCAGAACGAGGTGAACATCCTGCGAGGTCTGCTCACCGCCATTCAGGGCAAGAGACGCACGGCAGGCTCCGGGCAGCACCGCGAGGGAGATTGAGAGCCATGCAAGAGCGCATCGTTTACATGGACTACGCAGCCACCACGCCGGTCGATCCACGCGTGGCTGCAGCGCTGGCGGAGTGCCTGACGCTCGATGGCAGCTTCGGCAATGCCTCATCGACCGGGCACAGCGCCGGCCTTGCGGCTCGCCGGCGCGTGGAAGAAGCGCGCGAGCAGGTCGCACAACTGATCGGCGCTGAGCCTGCCAGCATCGTCTGGACGTCGGGTGCTACCGAATCGGACAATCTCGCGATCCTCGGGGCCGCGCGCTTTCTCCGCGACCGTGGCACGCACGTCGTCACCGCCAAGACCGAGCACAAGGCGGTACTTGATTCTTGCCGGCAGCTCGAGAAGGAAGGATTTCGCGTCACGTACCTGCGCCCGGACCGGCACGGAATCGTTGCTCCGGATCAGATCAACGAGGCACTGACAGCCGACACGGTCCTGGTGTCGATCATGCACGTGAACAATGAAATCGGCGTCATCCAGGACATCGAGGCGATCGGTCGCGCGTGCCGGGAGCGAGGCGTGCTCCTGCACGTGGATGGCGCGCAGAGTGTCGGCAAGATTCCTGTAGATGTCGCATCCCTGCACATCGATCTGTTGTCCTTCACCGCGCACAAGTTCTACGGCCCCAAGGGGAGCGGAGCGCTCTATGTTCGGCGGCGGCCGCGTGTCGGGCTCGCGCCGCTGATGTTCGGCGGCGGACAGGAGGGCGGCGTGCGGTCCGGAACCTCGCTACGCATCAGATCGTTGGGCTCGGCGCGGCGTGTGCGATTGCGAGCGCAGAATCAGCGGGTGACGCGCAGCGCATCGAAGACGCTGCGCGGGCGACTCCTCGCCGGCCTGGAAGCACTGGGAGACGTTCATTTCAACGGGCATCCGCAGCGACGAATCCCGCACGTGCTCAATGTGTCGTTCGAAGGTGTCGAAGGGGAGAGCCTCATATTCGGCATGCCGGGGCTCGCTGTCTCAACCGGCGTCCGCGTGCAACTCGGCAACGCAGGAGCCGTCATATGTGCTGCGCGCGCTCGGGCGCAGCGATGCACTTGCGCAAGGATCGGTGCGCTTCAGCCTGGGGAAGTTCTCGACCTCCGAAGACGTCGAATACGCGCTGCACGTGGTCTCGACCGAAGTTCGCAGGCTGAGGCAGCTGAGTCCCGCAGCGGGTCCTTGAGTGAGCGGGGAGCTCTACAACCGCCTGGTACGCCAACTTTTCATCGGCGTCGGGCAGGAGGCCCCATGGAGCCAGACGGGTGAGGCTTTGCTGATCGGTGAAGCCGGCAGCGTTTCGCTGGGTACCTGGGTGAGGTTGAAACTGAAGATTCAGGACGCACGTGTGACCGACGCCCGGTTCAGGGTGTATGGATGCCCGCATACTGTCGCTGCCACGGCGTGGCTGGCGCAGCAAGTTGCTCGGCCGAAGTGCGAGTGCCCTGCTGCCTGAAGGCATTGCGACGCTGTGCCGGCCGCTCGAAGTACCCGTGGAGAAACTTGGACGCTTGCTCGTAATCGAAGATGTGGTGCGGATCTGCGAAAGACAGGCGGCGGACGTGTAAAATTCAGGTCCATACTGATCCGTTTTTGAAGAGGCCCTGACAATTCCGTGGCAATCAAACTGACAGACGCAGCGGCAGGCCGGATTCGCAGTTTCATCGACTCACGCGGCCACGGTGTTGGCCTGCGCCTGGGAATCAAGAAAACCGGCTGTTCGGGGTTCGCTTACGTCGTGAACTACGCCGACCAGGTCGGGAGCGAAGATGTGGTGTTCGAGGATCGCGGTGTGAAGGTCATCGTCGATACCGAGAGCCTGCGTTATATCGACGGTACGGTGGTCGATTTCGTCAAGCAGGGCCTGAACGAGGCCTTTCGCTTCCTCAATCCCAATATCAAGGGCGAGTGCGGCTGCGGCGAAAGCTTCACCGTCTAGCCAGAGCTGCCCTTAAGCCGGAATCTCCTTTTGCGACGCGGACTTCCGCGCGCCCGTTTCATTGCGGCGGCGGCGGGTGGCGGGTATAGTTGCGCGCCGAATAAGACCCCCGACTGCCGCGAATTCACCGAGGTCCAGTGCATGGCGCTGGAGCGCACCCTTTCGATCGTCAAGCCCGATGGCGTGGAGAAGAACCTGATCGGCGAGGTCTACCGTCGCTTCGAGAAGGCAGGTCTGCGCATCGTCGCCGGCCGCATGCAGCGCCTTTCGCAGGCGCAGGCCGAGGCGTTTATGCGGTGCACCGCGAGCGCCCGTTCTACAAGGACCTGGTGCGGTACATGACTTCAGGACCCGTGATGGTGCAGGTGCTGGAAGGCGAGGACGCGATTCAGCGCAATCGCGACATCATGGGAGCGACCGACCCGAAGAAGGCTGCTGCCGGAGCCATTCGTGCCGATCTCGCGGCCAGCATCGAGCAGAACGTGGTGCATGGCTCCGATGCGGCGGACACCGCCGCGCGCGAAATCCGTTTCTTCTTCAGCGACAGCGAGATCTGTGAGCGCCCGCGCTGGGCGCCAATACCTGTCGTGAACGCCCCGCGCACACCTTCTCGACGCACGAACTTGCTCGGCCTGGATCGCGCCGGGCTGGAAGCATTCGTGGTCGGGCTCGGACAGAAACCCTTCCGCGCGCGCCAGCTGATGAAGTGGATTTACAAGCAGGGCGCCGAGCGACTTTGCGGCGATGACGGACCTGGCGCGCGAGTTTCGGGCGCTGCTCGAGGAGCATGCCGAGATTCGCACGCCGGAAATCGTTACCGTGCAGCACTCGGCGGACGGCACGCGCAAGTGGATGCTGCGCATGGATGAGGTGCAGGGCATCGAGATGGTGTTCATCCCGGAGCCGGGGCGGGGCACGCTGTGCATCTCGAGCCAGGTGGGATGCGCGCTCGACTGCTCGTTCTGCTCCACTGCGCAGCAGGGGTTCAATCGCAATCTCACCGCGGCTGAGATCGTCGGCCAGGTGTGGCTTGCGAGTCATGAGCTCGGCTTCGGCACGGGTGATGAGCGGATCATCAGCAACGTTGTGTTCATGGGCATGGGTGAGCCGCTCGCGAACTATCGCAACGTGCTGCCGGCGATCCAGGTCATGCTGGATGATCTCGGCTTCGATCTTTCCCGCCGGCGCGTGACCCTGAGCACTTCGGGGCTGGTACCCCAGATCTACCGCCTCGCAGAAGAGTGCAACGTCGCGCTCGCGGTATCGCTGCATGCGCCGAACGACGAACTGCGCGATCAGCTGGTACCGATCAACCGCAAGCATCCGATCAAGGAGCTGCTCGAGGCCTGCTGGCATTATCTGGACAAGCAGAACGGCCGCAGCATCACCTTCGAGTACGTGATGCTCGATGGCATCAACGATGCGCCAGCACAGGCACTGGCGCTCGCGCGGCTGTTGCGCGGCAGAGCTGCAAAAGTGAACCTGATTCCCTTCAACACGTTTCCCGGGACGCAGTACCGACGCTCGTCGCCGAAGCCATCAGCCGGTTCCGGGACCTGTTGAATGCACGCGGCGTGATCGCGACGACGCGACGCACGCGCGGCGATGATATCGATGCCGCCTGCGGCCAGCTGGTCGGCCGCGTGCGCGACCGCACCACCGTGCGGCTGGGACAGAAGCTTCATAGTGTCGCGATAGAAGCATGAACATCATCCGTACTCTTGTGCTCGGGCTCGCCGCGCTGGCGCTCGGCGCCTGCGTCAGCACTCCTACCGAACCCGGCGGGGGCAGAAGTCGCCGACCGAAGCGGCGACTTTCAATTCGCAGCTCGCCATCGAATACCTGCGCAAAGGCGATCTCGCCGTGGCGCGCGAAAAGATCGAGCGCGCCCTGACGCAGGATCCGTCGAACTGTTTCGGTGCAGATGACAGCCGCCCTGGTGTACGACCGGCTCGGCGAAGACAAGAAGGCGGACGAGCACTATGCGGCCGCCCTGCGACTGAAGCCCGATGACCCCGATATGCTGAACAACTACGGCGTGTACCTGTGTCGCAAGGACAAGCCGAACGAGGGGAAAAGGTGTTGCTGAAGGCGGCAAACGATCCCGTCTACAAGACACCCGAGCTGGCGCTGACCAATGCGGGGATGTGTATGAGCCGTGCGGGCAGGATCGATGAGGCGGAAAAGTACTTCCGCCAGGTCTTGACTCGCAAACCCCGATACGGGGATGCGCTGCTGCAGCTCGCGGACCTGGACTTCCAGCGCGGCACCAAGCAAAGCCTCGACGAAGCGAGTGCGCTGATCAAGCGCTACCTGGCGGTGGTGGCTGCGGCGGGCCCGAGATCCTGTGGCTCGGTGTGCGCGTGGAGCGCACCCGCGGCGACAACGCAACGGCCGATGCCTATGCCCGGCGCCTAAAGAATGAGTATCCGCAGGCTGAGCAGACTCGCGCATTGCTCGCCTCCGAACGGCAGAACGGATGAGCGAAAGGGTCAGGGAGCTCTGCCCAGGTTTCATGAGGCGTGTTGCGTCGCCAACGGTGCAGATGCTAGGCGCACCGTGCAGCCAATGGTCGATTCCATTGGCAAGCGGTGCAACGAAGCAGCTGCCCGTTCGCGACACAACCCGGACGGGACCGGCCTCGGCAAGCCTGTGGCGGTGTTGCGAGGCTTGTCGATATCCACATATCGACGGCGCCTCGCGCCTAGCCAGAAGCTTGCGGAGGCACGGTCGCGCCCATGAAACCTGGGCAGAGCTCCCCTAGCAGCCCGATCGACCCAAACGCAGGCACCGCACCAGGACAGCGGCTAAGAGCGGCAAGAGAACGCCGCCGCCTGAGCGTGCAGCAGGCCGCAGACTATTTGCACGTCGGTGTCAGCACCATCGAGGCACTCGAAGGCGGGCAGCTGGCGAGCCTGGGCGCGCCAGTTCATGGGAAGGGACACCTGCGTAGGTACGCGACGCTGCTCGGCCTCGATGCGGAGGCCTTGCTGGCCGCATGCGAGATCGCGCAACCGGCGCCTGAGCTGGTGCCACTGAAGCCTGCGACGCGGCGCGCGAGGTTTAGGATCAGTCGCACAGCCGTTGCGGTCGTTGTGGCAGCTTTGACGGCTATCGCGCTGGGCTGGGTGCTGGCGAACCGCAGAGTAGCCCGCGCCGCCGGAGCCTCAGCCGAGTGTCGTTGAGAACTCGCCGCCGAAGGTTGAGGCGAGTCCGGCGCCAGAAGCTGCTATCGAGACACCGGTTGCGGCAGTACCCGCGGCCGTGACCGCGCCGGCTGCGGCTCGGCCGAATGAAGGAGCTGGTGCAGCAGCTGCGCGGGTGCGGAATACAAATGAGCTTTAGTGCCGACTCGTGGGTGGAAATCTACGACGCTGGCGAGCAACGAGTGTTTTTCGACATGGGGGCGACGGGAACGTCGCGGGCCATATCAGCTGAAGCGCCCTTGCGCGTGTTTCTGGGGTACACGGACGGTGTCAGACTTGAGCTCGATGGACAGGTGGTCGCGGTGCCCGCAGAAGTCAGGCGCGGTAACCTCGCTGAGTTCTCGCTCGACGCGCGGGGTCACGTCGGCCCGCGGCCGCGGCGCTGAAAATCTCTGGAGTCAGGGTTGAATAGCACCATCCAGCCGGTCCGCGGCATGAGCGACATCCTGCCGTCCGAGATTGCTCACTGGCAGCGACTCGAGACTGTGGCGCGCGAGGTACTCGCGGCGTACGGCTACGAAGAAATGCGCGTGCCGGTGGTGGAGCAGACCGATCTCTTCAAGCGCTCGATCGGTGAATTCACCGACATCGTCGAGAAGGAGATGTACACCTTCATCGACAAGGGCGGTGAGAGCCTGACGCTGCGGCCCGAAGCGACAGCGGGTATGGTGCGCGCGGCAATCTCCAACGGCATCACTGCACAATCAGCGCCTGCGCGTGTGGTCGATGGGGCCGATGTTCCGGCACGAGAAGCCGCAGAAAGGCCGCTATCGGCAGTTTCACCAGATCGACGTGGAAGCGTTCGGCTATCCCGGACCTGACGTCGATGCGGAGCTGATCCCTGATCCGGAGCGCGCCTGTGGAAGCGGCTTGGCATCGGGTCGGTGCGGCTCGAGGTGAATTCACTCGGTACCTCTGAATCGCGCAAGGTCTACCGCGATCAGCTGGTGCAATACCTGCGCAAGCACGAGAGCGCGCTCGACGAGGATAGCCGCCGCCGGCTCGGCGGCAACCCGCCGCGGATCCTCGACAGCAAGAATCCGTCGATGCGTGCCGCTGATCGACGCTGCGCCGCTGATCACCGATCATCTCGATGCGGAATCGCGCCGTGCATTTCGAGGCGCTGTGCGCGCATCTGACGCGGCGGGGATCGAGATACAGCGATCAATCCGCGGCTGGTGCGGGGCCTCGACTATTACACGCGCACCGTGATTCGAGTGGCTGACCGATGCGCTCGGGGCGCAGGGACGCCGTGTGCTCCGGTGGGCGCTACGACGGTCTGTTTGCACAGTTGGGAGCGAATCGACGCCCGCGATCGGATGGGCGATGGGGCAGGAGCGTGGTCGTCGCCTTGATGGCACAGGTGCAGAACTCAACTGCGCCGGCGCCGCCGCACATCTTCCTGGTGGTGGTTGGCGAGCGAGCCGAAAGCGCGGGCCTGCGCCTCGCGGAGCAGCTGCGCGATGCCCACCCCGGATTGCGCATTCACACCAACGTCGGCGGTGGCAACTTCAAGGCGCAATTCCCGGCGGGCGGACCGGAGCGGTGCGACAGATTGCGCTCATCCTCGGTGAGGACGAAATGCAGCACGGCCTCGTGGCCGTAAAACCATTGCGATCCGAGGGCGAGCAGGTGCAGTGCGCGTGGGATGCGCTGGCATCACGCATCGGCGAATGGGTATCGGAGCTCGATTGAAGCCTCATTTATAGAGAGTGGAGGAAGCGTGGACGAATTTTTGACCGAAAGCGATCAATGGGAACGAGTAAAGACCTTCTCCGCGAGAATGGCGTGGCTATGGTCGTCGGCGTCCTGCTCGGTGCCGGTGTCCTGTGGGGATGGTCCTGGTGGGGCAGATCACGTCACCGCATCGCTCCAACGCGGCGGCAGCGCGCTACCTGGACGTGCTGGACGCGCCGGGCGCAATGACAAGGCGCGGGCGATCGAGCTTACGCGGAGCAGCTCAAGAAGGACTATTCAGCCACACCCTACGTCGACCAGGCGCAGCTCGCTCTGGCACGAATGCATGTCACGCGCGGCGAGCTCGAGGAGGCCGCTCAGGAGGACTCGACGGTGTCATGCTGAATTCCAAAGACGAGCAGCTCCGGCCCGTGGTGCGGGAACGACTCGCGCGTGTGCAGCTTGCCCAGGGAAGGCCGATGATGCGCTGAAGACCTTGGGTACGGGCGAGCCTGCGGCCTTGACGGCGGGGTACCAGGAAATCCGCGGAGATGCGTTGTTGCAGAAGGGCGATCGCAAGTGGCGCGCTTGCCGCTTATCGCCATGGCGCTCGCCGCGATGGAACCCGGCGTCACCGACACTGGTCTGTTGCAGCTCGGCGATTACCGATCTGGCGGCCGAAGAACCCACTCAGGAGAGCGCGGCGCCGGCACCGAAAGGAACCTGCTCAATGATGACGCGTTTACTGTCGACCCCTGGCGGCCATCGCTCTGCTCGCCGGGCTCAGCGCCTGCGACAAGGAAAAAGAGGTCGATCCACCGGCCGAGCTGGTCGATATGAAACCCCGAATCCAGATTGACAAGGTCTGGAGCACGGGCGTCGGCGGCACCGGGAGCTGCGGCTTGATTGCGCCCGGCATCTGATGGCGAGCGCCTGTACGCCGCTTCGCACGATGGCGATGTCCTTGCCCTCGACCCCAAGAATGGTCGCACGGTGTGGCGTGCCGCCACCAAGCTGCCGCTCGCCGGAGGCCCAGGCGCGGGCTCCGGACGCGTAATTGCGGGATCCTCGGAAGGGGATGTGATCGCGCTCAACGCCGCCGACGGCAAAGCAGGTCTGGAAGGTCCGCGTCAGCGGCGAGTGCTGGCAGCGCCCGCAGTTGGTTCCGACATCGTCGTCATACGCACCGTCGATGGCCGTCTGGTTGGACTCAACCTGGCGGACGGGCAAGAACGTTGGAACACCGAACAGCAAGTGCCGCGCCTGTCACTGCGCGGCACCGCGGCGCCCGTGATCATCGGCGATGTCGTGGTGTGCGGATTCGACAACGGCAAAGTGGTGTCGGTCAGCCTCGCCGACGGCGGCGTGCAATGGGAAACGCAGGTTGCTTCGTCGAAGTGGCGCACCGAGCTTGCGCGGCTGGTGGACATCGATTCGATGGTGCAGCCGGTCGACAAGGACCTGTATGTCGTAGGATTCCAGGCCGTGCAGTCATGCTGGCGCTGGACTCGGACAGATCTGGTGGTCACGCGATTCGAGTCGAGCGATCGCGGTCTGGTCGTCGATGCGGAGCGATCTGACATCACCGACGCCCGATGGTGATATCCAGGCACTCAAGCGCCGCGACGGCACGCCCCTCTGGAAACAAGCGGCGCTGCATCGACGCGGTTTGAGCGGGCCGGTTCTCGATGGCTCTGCGATCGTCGTGGCGGACTTCGAGGGTTACGTGCACTGGCTCGACGCCGCCACCGGAGAGTTGCTGGCATCGTGCTTCAAGACTGACGGCAATCGGGTCACGAGCCGACCTCTGGTCGTGGACGGCACCGTGTACGTACTCACCGATGGTGGCCGGTTGAGCGCCTTCCGACGTGAGCCTCCGAAGCGATCAGAAGAGCTGAGAATACTCACCTAACGGCTTCGCTAAGGTTGTGAGTCAGTGTTACCCGTCATCGCACTCGTCGGTCGACCGAACGTCGGCAAGTCGACGCTGTTCAACGTGCTTACCGGCACGCGCGATGCGCTGGTTGCAGACCAGCCGGGCCTGACGCGCGATCGCAAGTACGGCTTCGGCAAGGTCGGTCCGCTCCCGTACATCGTCGTCGATACTGGCGGCCTCATCGAATATCCCGGCGGTCTCGAGAGCGCAGATGGCCGAACAGAGCCTAGCGCGCGAGTCGGCGAGTCCGATCGCGTGGTGCTGATCGTGGATGCGAAAGAAGGACTCGACGGCAGCTGACGAGTACGTCGCGAAGAGCCTGCGCCGCGGCGGCAAAGCCGTGACACTGGCCGTCAACAAGTGCGAGAGCCGCGATCCCGTGCTCATGGCGGCAGAATTTCACGCCCTCGCGCTCGGAGAGCCGATCGGCATCTCGGCGGCCCACGAACAGGGTGTCGGGGCGCTGATGGAGCAAGTGCTCGACGGACTCGCGCCTGGCGAGACGCCCGGAGCCCGTGGATCGAGGGCATTCGCATTGCGGTCATCGGCCGGCCCAACGTCGGCAAGTCGACGCTCATCAATCGGCTGCTCGGCGAAGAACGGGTCATTGCGAGCGCAGAGCCTGGCACGACGCGCGACAGCATCCTCATCCCGTTCGAGCGCGATGCCGTCCGCTACACATTGATCGATACCGCCGGAGTTCGCCGCCGCGCACGTGTGGAGGAAGGCGGTCGAGCGCTTCAGCGTCATCAAGACCCTGCAGGCGATCGATTCCGCCCACGTGGTGATCGCGCTCCTCGATGCGCAGGAGAGCTGTCGCGGAACAGGACGCGAAGCCTGCTGGGGCTCGCCGTCGATCGCGGACGCGCACTGGTGATCGGCGTCAACAAGTGGGACGCGCTGCCCGCCGAGCAGCGCGACCTGATTCGCTCGCAACTCGCCGTGCGCCTCCCGTTCGTGGATTTCGCCCCGCTGCACTTCATCTCCGCGCGCCACGGCAGCGGGGTCGGGGAGCTGATGAAATCGGCGCATGAGGCGTATCGACGCCTCCATGCGCGAGATCGCGACGCCCGAGCTCACGCGACGCTCGAGGTCGCGCTCGAAGCGCACCAGCCGCCGCTGGTTCGCGGCCGGCGTATCAAGTTACGTTATGCCCATCAGGGCGGGCGCAACCCGCCCGTCATCGTGATCCACGGCAACCAGGTCAAGCATGTTCCGGAAGCCTACCGACGCTATCTCATCAACGTGTTTCGCAAGACCTACGGCCTGCAGGGCACGCCGGTGCGCGTCGAATTTCGCTCCGACGAGAATCCCTTACGCGGGACGGCGCAATGTCACTGACGCCCAGGCAACGGCGCAAACGGCGACGAATCGTGAGAAAGTAACGCCAGGCATGAGCGCGCGGTGCATTGCCAGCCTGAAGCAGCCGTTTCCGATGCGGTTGGGCGGCACGCTGGCGGAAGTGCAGATCGCCTACGAGACCTGGGGTGAGCTCAACTCTGGCACGGGACAACGGCCTGCTCATCTTCACGGGTCTGTCGCCTTCGGCGCACGCGGCGTCATCGCATCAGGATCCCGCCCCAGGATGGTGGGAAGACATGATCGGACCCGGCCGTCCGCTCGACACGTAGTCGCTGGTTCATCATCTGTGTGAACTCACTCGGAGCTGCTTTCGGCTCCACAGGGCCCGCATCCGATTGATCCGGCAACCGGGCAGCCTTACCGCTTGCGCTTTCCGGTGCTCACCGTCGAGAGGACATCGCCCGGGGCGGGTATGAGGCCTTGCGCAGCATCGGCCTGGATCACTCTGGCTTGGGGTGATCGGCCCTTCGCTCGGCGGCATGACCGCACTGCGTTCTGCGCGCTGTTCCCCGGGTTTGCGAAGAGCCTGATCTCGATCTCTGCCGCCGCACGCTCGACGCCGTTCGCGATTGCGCTGCGCTCGCTGCAGCGGAGATGATCCGTCGTGATCCGCCTGGGCTGAAGGGCAATTCCACTCCCGGTGCCAGGACCGATCACCGGTATGCGCCTGGCACGCAAGCTTGGAATGATCACGTACTCGCTCCGCGCAGAGAATGGCAGCAGCGCTTCGGGCGTGAGCGCATGGCTGCATGAACGCAAGTCCGGCGACCCGTTCGGCATCGACTTCGAGATCGAGTCGTACCTGGAGGCACAGGCGAACAAGTTCGTGGGCCAGTTCGACGCCAACTGCTATCTGCTACATTTCGAGGGCGATGGATCTGTTTGACCTGAGCTGAGCATGGCGGCTCGGTGGAGGCGGCGCTCAAGCGCAGCGAGCTGCGCCGGGCGCTGGTCATCGGGTTGAAACCGACTTGCTGTTTCCGCCCTGGAGCCAGCGCGAGATTGCCGATGCATTGACACGCGTCGGGTGTGGCGACGGAATTCAAGCCACTGCCTTCGATCCAGGGCCACGATTCATTCCTCGGTCGATATGGAGCGTTTCCGTCCCGCAATAGGCGAATTCGTCGCGAAGTTGTGGAGTGGTTCATGCGCAAGGGCCTGACAGGCTGGTAAACTTCGCGCCTGCAGGCGGTCACATGTCCTTTCCGGCGCAGAACCACTGGTATCGCTCGTCGATCGAGCCGTCGCCCACGACGACGTCGAGCAGATCGTCGATGAACTACGCACCGGGCTGTGCGAGCTGATCCGCTCGGCGAGCGTGAAGCTGCCGGAGAATTCCACCGTACTTGCGCCGATCACTATGCGCGGCGCCTCATTCATCGCGATGACGCACGCGGCTACTCGGTGGTCGCGATGACCTGGGCGGCGGGACAGGCGACACCGCTCCACGATCATGGCGGGATGTGGTGCGTCGAAGGCGTCTGGGATGGGCAGCATCGACGTGCAGCAGTACGAGCTCATCGAGCAGCGCGCCGACCGCTACCGCTTCGAGAAGCGCAATTCGTTCCAGGCCGGCACCGGCAGTGCGGGCTGTCTCATTCCGCCGCACGAGTATCACCGCATCGCCAATCGCAGCACCGATACCGCCATTTCGATCCACATCTACGGCGGCGACATGGACCACTGCGCGATGTTCGAGCCCGCCGGTGGCGACTGGTTCGTGCGTCGCGAGAAGTCCCTCGGCCTGGATCTTTAGGGCGCGCGCTCGCCCTGCTGTTGTCCTTCCACCGGCGCCGGGCCCAGGAAGAGCGCCGGATCCACGAACGCTCGATTCAGGCTGACGCCCCAATGCAGGTGCGGGCCGGTGTACTCGTCCAGTCGCACCGACCTTTCCGAGGACGTCTCCCGTTGCGACTTTCTGACCGGGTTGCACGTCGATCTCGCTCATGTGGGCAGTTACATCGTGATGAGTCCGGCACCATGATCGATGAACACGGTGCGACCGTTGAAGAAGTACTCACCCGTATCGACTACGGTCCCGGGTGCTGGCGCATGAATCGGCGTACCGGAGCCCGCAGCGATGTCCATGCCGCTGTGCGGCGTTGCGCGACTCGTCATTGAACACGCGACGCAGCCCAAATGAACTGGAGCGGACGCCGTCGACCGGTTGTTGCAGGCGCAGGTCAGCCGGCCCGGAATCCGTCCATGTATCAAGCGCGGCATCGATGCGCACGCGTTCGCGCGCCACTCGCGCCGTATCTTCTTTGGATAAATTAACCTGGGCGGGGGGCACCGTGAGGCGCTGCCGGCGTACGTTTTCGACGCCACCTTGAATGACCGATAGCTCGGCTTCTCGCCATCCCGTCCGATGCGTACCAGTTGCTTGCCAGGTTCAACGGACAATGGAATCCCGACGATCGCGCGCCAGCGCTCCGCGTCCGCGACCACCATCACCCGATGGTCGTTGTAGTGAATCTCGGGAACCGGGGCGGTAACGGGGCCGACATCGAGGGATCACCAGGCCGCCTGGCACTGGCGGATGCTTGCGGAAGCTCTGGCGCGGCATCTGCACAGGCAAGAACCAGGGCGCCAAGCGCGCACGTGACGCTCGCCAGAGACCGTTCAATCATTCCTTGACGGTCCTTGACGCGTGCGATGACCCGGCCTTTCGACAAGCGCGCTTCGATGTCTTCGCCGGATCGCACTTCACTCGCCGGGCGCAATAGCCTGTCCATCCGCGCTGCGAATCGCGATGGCGTAGCCCGCGTTCCAGCGTAGCGAGCGGGCTCACCCCATTCAGCGCTCGCATCGCAGGATCGAGACGCGCCCTGGCTCCGCCCACGCGGGCTCGCGCTGCGGCTCTCAGGTGCAGCTGAGATTCCGCACACCTGCTCGACAGTTTGCGAATCTGGGTGAGGCGGTGAAAATCCCGACAACCTCGCCGTCTGGCGATGCAAGCGTGCGCTCGAGCGCTCGAGCCAGCGTCGCGCGGACAACGCCAGGCGTTGCTCGAGATCATCGAGTCGCTGCACCTGGTGGAGCAGACGCACGCCTGGATGGGCCTGCCGCAGACGTCCGACCAGCCACTCCTGCGAAGTCGAGCGCCGTGTCAGGTTCCGGTTCATGGCGCCGGCGAGTCGATGCAGCGTTGCAGTCCAGCGCGCGAGCCACTGCTGCTGATCGGGCACCACCAGCTCGGCTGCACCGGACGGTGTTGGTGCGCGGACATCGGCAACGAAATCCGCAATCGGTGAATCGACTTCGTGCCCGATCCCGGTAACCGTCGGATCCGGCACTGCGCGATGCGCGCGCGCGAGCGCTTTCGTCGTTGAATGCCCAGGGATCTTCGAGGGGCCTCCGCCTACGAGCAACGATCAGCACGTCGCACCTGGCACTCACAGAGGCGAAGCGTGCACTGCAGCCGCGATCCCTGTGCGGCTCCGGCCCATGCACCGGTACCGGGTAGATGAGCACCGGAATGGCCGGGAAACGGCGGCGCAGAATATTGAGGATGTCGCGAATCGCTAGCGCCGGTCGGCGAGGTGATCGATGCCAATGGCCGTTGCGGCAAGGAGGGCAGTGGGCGCTTGCGCTCCGCCGCGAACAGACCTTCGCCTGCCAGCGCTTCGCTTCGAGCGCCTCGAACCGTCTGCGCAACTCGCCTTCGCCGGCCTCCTCGAGATGGTCGATGACAGCTGGAATTCGCCGCGCGGCTCGTAGAGGATCGGCGCGCGCCGCGCGAGCACCAGTGCAGCCCGTCCCGACGGCTGGCAGCTTCGGGAGCAAAGGCACGCTGGCGCGGAACATCGCGCAGCGTACGTGTGCACCTGAGGTCCTTGAGAGAGAATACCAATGGCCCGGGCCTGGCGCGGCGAAGTTCGAGATCTCACCCTGGATCCAGCAGCGGCGGCATGCCCTGTTCGAGCAGCCCGCGAGCCTCGCGGTTCAGGCGCGAGACCGTGTATACAGTCACGATTCGTGACGGTCGCGTACGACAATAGATCAGAGAGAAGTCACGTACGGATCATACCGGGCAATTTCCGGCCCTGCGTGGCCGCACGATTTGAGCGCGCGCGCGTGTAGCGGTTTACCCCGGCCCGTTGCGCGCGGCGTACCAATCGCGCCTCCTACTCGCGGGGCGCCCTGGGCCCGGACGAGACTGGGCAGAGCCGATGCGAATTCTGGAAGAAGCTCTGACTTTCGACGACGTCCTGCTCGTGCCCGGCGTACTCGGAGGTCCTGCCTCGCGACGTCGACGCTCGGCACGCAGCTCACGCGCACAGTCACGCCTGAATCTGCCGATCCTGTCCGCGGCCATGGACACCGTCACCGAGGCGCGCCTCGCGATCACGATCGCGCAGGAAGGCGGCATCGGCATCATCCACAAGAACATGACGATCGCAGGCCCAGGCGCGCGAAGTGGCGCGGGTCAAGAAGTTCGAAAGCGGCGTGATCCGCGATCCGATCACCGTCGCGCCCGAGCACGACCATCCGCGAGGTGCATCGACCTGACGCGTGCCAAGAACATCTCCGGCGTGCCGGTCGTGGCGGCGACAGCAAGGCGGTCGGCATCGTCACGCATCGCGACCTGCGTTTCGAGACGCAAGCTCGACGCGCCGTGTCTCGAAGTCGATGACGCCGCACGAGCGACTCGTGACCGTGCGCGAGAATGCGCCGAAGGAAGAGGTGCTCGCAGCTGCTGCACAAGCACCGCATCGAGAAGGTGCTGGTCGTCGACGGCGCCGGCAAGCTCAAGGGCATGATCACGGTCAAGGACTTCCAGAAGGCGACCGAGTTTCCGCGCGCGTGCAAGGACTCGAGCGCGGCGCATTGCGCGTCGGCGCGGCGGTCGGCACGAGCGCCAGACACGCTCGAGCGCGTCGACGGCGCTGCGCGAAGCGGGCGTCGACGTGATCGTCGTCGACACCGCGCACGGTCATTCGCAGGGCGTGCTCGAAATGGTGAGCGAGATCAAGGCGCGCTGGCCGGCGCAGCAGGTCATCGCCGGCAACATCGTCACCGCCGAGGCCGCGCACGACGCTCGTGGAGGCGGGCGCCGACGGCATCAAGGTCGGCATCGGTCCCGGCTCGATCTGCACGACGCGCGTCGTCGCGGGCGTCGGTGTACCGCAGATCACGCGCCGTCGCGAACGTTGCCGCGGCGCTCGAAGACACACGGCGTGCCGCTGATCGCGGACGGCGGCATCCGCTTCTCGGGCGACATCGCCAAGGCGATCGCGGCCGGTGCGCACTGCGTGATGATCGGCGGACTGTTTGCCGGCACCGAAGAGTCGCCCGGCGAGGTCGAGCTCTACCAGGGCGCCTCGTACAAGTCGTATCGCGGCATGGGCTCGCTCGGCGCGATGGCCGACAGTCGCACGGCTCGACGCGATCGCTACTTTCAGGACGCGACCGCGGAGCTCGAGAAGCTCGTGCCGGAAGGCGTCGAGGGGCGCGTGCCGTACAAGGGCAGCCTCGTGACGCATCCTGCAGCAGCTCGCGGGCGGCCTGCGGGCTGCGATGGGCTACACCGGCAGCCGCGACATCGAAGAGATGCGCACGCGACCGACGTTCGTGCGCATCACGAATGCCGGTGTGCGCGAGAGCCACGTGCACGACGTGTCGATCACCAAGGAAGCGCCGAACTACCGTGTCAGCTGAGAACGGCCAGCGGCTGCAGTCGGCCCGCGTCCGCGCCGGACATCCACGCCCACCGCATCCTGATCCTCGACTTCGGCGCGCAGTACACGCAACTGATCGCGCGGCGCGTGCGCGAGATCGGCGTCTATTGCGAGATCCACCCTGGGACATGAGCGACGCGGACGTCCGCGCATTCAAGCCGCGCGGCATCATCCTCTCGGGCGGACCGGAATCGGTGACCGACATCGAAGCCGCCGCTCGCACCGACCGCGGTGTTCGAGCTCGGCGTTCCGGTGCTCGGCATCTGCTACGGCATGCAGACGATGGCGCAGCAGCTCGGCGGCCAGCGTCGCCGCCCGCGAGCCATCGCGAATTCGGCTATGCGCAGGTCACCGTGACGGCGCCATGCGCGGCTGCTGCGACGGCTTGCAGCGATCACGCCGACGCGCAGGGCCGCCCGATGCTCGACGTCTGGATGAGCCACGGCGATCGCGTCGACGTCGCTGCCGCCGGGTTTCGCTGCCGGTCGGCCAGTACGGCGACGATGCGCCGCTCGCCGCGATGGCGGACGAGGCGCGCCGCTTCTACGCGCGTGCAGTTCCATCCCGAGGTCACGCACACGCTGCAGGGCGCGCAGATCCTCGAGCGCTTCGTGCGCGAGATCTGCGGCTGCGAAGCGCGCTGGGAGCCGGGCAACATCATCGCGGACAGCGATCGCGCGCGTGCGCGAGCAGGTCGGCGACGGGCAGTGTGCTGCTCGGGCTCTCCGGCGGCGTCGATTCTTCGGTCGTCGCGGCGCTGCTGCATCGCGCGATCGGCGAGCAGCTCGTCTGCGTGTTCGTCGATCACGGCCTGCTGCGTCTCGGCGAGGGCGACCAGGTCATGGACGACGCTTCGCGCGACACATGGGCGTCAACGTCGTGCGCGTCGATGCCGAGGCGCGTTTTCTCGGCGGCGCTGCGCGGCGAGACCGATCCCGAGACGCAAGCGCAAGATCATCGGGCGGCTGTTCATCGAGGTGTTCGAGGAGGAGGCGCGCAAGCTCAAAGGCATTCGACTGGCTCGCGCAGGGCACGATCTATCCCGACGTGATCGAGTCGGCCGGCGGCGCGCACCGGCAAGGCGCACGTCATCAAGTCGCATCACAACGTCGGCGGCCTGCCCGAGCAGATGAAGCTGAAGCTCGCTCGAGCCGCTGCGCGAGCTGTTCAAGGACGAGGTGCGGCGCGATCGGTCGTCGAGCTCGGGCTGCCGCGCGAGATGGTGCTTCCGGCACCCGTTCCCGGTCCCGGCCTCGGCGTGCGCGATCCTCGGCGAGGTGACCAAGATCCATGCGGATCTGCTGCGCCAGGCGCGACGCGATCTTCATCGACGAGCTGCGCGCGCACGATCTCTACGACCGGACGAGCCAGGCGTTCGCGGTGTTCCTGCCGGTACGCTCGGTCGCCGTGATGGGCGACGGGCGCCGCTACGACTACGTCGATCGCGTTGCGCGCCGTGGAGACGGTCGACTTCATGACCGCGCGCTGGGCGCGTCTGCCGTACGAATTCCTCGAGCTCGTGTCGCGCCGCATCATCAACGAGGTGCCGGGCATCTCGCGCGTGACCTACGACATCTCCGAGCAAGCCGCCGGCGACCATCGAGTGGGAATAGCGACCGCGACTTCATGGCGCGACGCGCTGGAGCTGGCGAGGTCGCGCAGAAGAAGAGGGCGAGGTTCCGGTAGGGCAGTACTGGTCAAGGGCGGTGTCATCGTTGCCGAAGGCTGGAATTGATCCGATCGCAGCCAACGATCCGACAGCCCACGCGGAGATCGGAGTGATCCGCGCCGCCGCCCGCGTCCTCAACAGCTATCGCCTGGAGTGACGACGCTCTACGTCACGCTCGAACCATGCGCCATGTGCGCGGCGGCAATGGTTCCACGCTCGCATCAGCCGGCTCGTATTCGGCGCCTGGGATCCTCGGGTGGGCGCCGCGGGTAGCGTGCTCAACCTGGTGAACGCGCCGACCTTCCAATCACCGCATCGACACGTTCGGCGGTGTGCTCGTCGAGGAATGCGGCGCGCAACTGCGCCGTTTCTTTGAGGAAGCGCTGACTTCTAGTTCGTAGCTCCGGCTCTGGAAAGCGCCGTGCCGTCGTTCGCGGTGGCTCTTCGGTCCGCTATCGGCTGCACCCATTCCGGATATCGAGATAGCTGCGGATGTTGTCGACGTACCGCACGGGCTCCCAGCCACGCGCGTAGCCCGCTCGGTTTGCGTGTACCAGAACTCCTGCGCGAGCAGTGGCGAAACGCCCGCACGTCCTGCCACGAGTCGGGATTGCGCCGATGCATCTGCGTGAGAATGCGGGCGTCTTCGAGGTGTCCGGATAACCAACGTTGGTATGCAGCGAGCGAGCGTAGGTCGATCTGGCTCGGCAATGCGAGCGGGAATCTTGGTACGTATCGACTGGTAGTAGCGCGCGCCGCCAGAATGCTCTGGTGGGGTCGGTCCGATCGGCGATGCCGAGATACGCGGCGGTGTCTTCGGTCAGCATCATCAACCCGCGCACGCCGGTCGGGTGACACCGCATTCGGATCCCAGCGCGATTCCTCGGTAACCCATGGCGGCGATCAGCCGCCAGTCCTCGCCGATCGTTCCGGCGGCCTCCTCGAACCACTTGCGATACTGCGGCAGCAGCGCCTGCACGTCGCGGATGAAGCCGCGCGCACCACGTAATCGAAACGATCGAACGCCCGTAGTAGCGATCCAGGATCGCGGCGAGTTGCCCGCCGCCCGTCATCCGTTCGAAGAACGCGTTCACGCGCTGTTGCAGAGCTGTCGTCGCGCGAGTTCATGGCCCAAGCAATCGACTCACCTGCCATCAGATCAAAGCCGACGCGCACCTGCTGGTGAAAGTTTCGGCCCAGGGCAAATTCAGTGGAGTCGACGATGGTGCTAGTCGATCGCATTTCCGGCGACATCGCGCCGAGCAGCTCCACCGAATCGCCACGCCGGCGCTCTACCCAGGCCAATGTCGGCAGGGCGTTCGCGAACCAGCCGCAGGGTTTCGGCCTGGGAACTGCCGGCCGTGATCTCGAGGCGTGAGCCGTTGATCTCCTTCAGTGAACGGGGTTTGGGCCGGCCCTGCTTATAGATGAGGTGCTGGCGCACCTGCTGATACGCTGGACCGAACAGCACTGAATCTCCCCAGGCATTGTTGATCGTCAACCCCGCAGCGGCGAGATGCGCACGCCCGCTGGCAGCTGGGCGCGGATGTCAGCGAATGCCGGAACTGTGTAAATGAAAGGCTGACGCCGAGCTCATGGGCGAACTGCCGCACCAGGTCGTATTCCGGGCCCTCGGGGCCGTTGGCGCCGTTGTAGTACGCGGTGGGACTGTTGCGCGAAACGACTCCGCAGTTGTGCAGGGTCTGGATCTGCTCGATCGTAGAGGCACGCGCTGGCAGGTGCCGACCAGCAGGCACAAGAGAGCTGCGGCGGCGAACTGGATCGCGGGCATGCGCTGTAGGACGCTATTCGACATGCGGCGTTGATGGCTCACTCCGTCCGAGCTTCAGGTAGAATACCCCGCCGCCCCGAGCCCCGCCGTAGTCGACGCTCACAACGTGCGTCGCTTACCTGTTTACGGCGCTGATCAACGGAGAGGTACCGAAGCGGTCATAACGGCGCGCACTCGAAATGCGATGGGGCATTACGCCCCACGTGGGTTCGAATCCCACCCTCTCCGCCAGTTTCTCGTTGGTCACACGCTCGCAGGCACAACTCGTCGCGGCCACGAGCGCACACGGTACTGGTCGCAGCCGTGGACCCTCAGGTTCTGATGCGTCGGTGCTCAAAGCTGCCGGCAATGTGGTGGCCGGCGCGGCTTCGCACCACGATATCCGCGATGGACCACACGCGCTGCCATGGGATCAAGTCGGTGACGCATGTGCGGCGCGGAAGCTCACGGCTGTACTCGCAGGCAGGCGGCTGGCATCGCGGTACATGCGGACGCCGTACGAAGCCTGGCTGCTGGGGAAGGACGTCGCCGACGCCGGCGAGTCAAAGCCAACGTAGCCAACAGCGCCGCGCTACTGCTCGCTAGGGTGAGGCACGCTTGCGCGGCGGTTCGTCCTCAAGCTCTCCCTCTACCACTTCGATGGATGGCGCCGTGCGCGCACGGCGATTGGCCAGCTCGGCGAGCTTTCCCTCGTAGGCACGCGCGAACCGTTCGACGAACGTGTGCGGGAAAGCATCCTTCGGGTTGTGCTTGAGCGTGTGATAAAGCTCGGCGTAGAGATCCCAATACTTCATCTTGTTCGCCGCGCCCAGAAGGCCGGTGCGCTTTGCCGCCGCGATCGAAGCGGTCCTGCAATTCCACGGGATCAGGTGCTGCAGGAAATCGTTGAAGGCTTCTTCCATCGCGCCGACCACGGCCTGCTCGTGCTGACGGAGCTCACGCAAGCCTCGCGCACGGCTTCGACGGGACCGAGATACCGATTACCCTGCTGCTCGAAGAGCTTCCGCAGCGCCTCGTCGACGCCCGCTGAGAAGCGCGGCGGATTGTTTGCGGTCGCCTGCACCGTTTCCTGGCTGATGCGGAACCGGTTCTTGAGCTCGGCGCGGACCTGCATGATCTCCATCAAGCCCATCACGACCTCGCGCAGGATCTGGCCGGCAAGCGGCAATACCTGCGGCTGGAGGGCGGCAGGAATGCCGGACGGATCGATGCCGGCGCCACGACATAGCGCCTGCAGGCCTGGGTCAGGCCCCGCTGCGGGCTCGCCCGACGTGCGCACGTTCGGCTCGGGATCCGAGGTCTTCGCAGGGCTGCGATATGGGTCGATGCGCCGCCGCGTGGAGAGATTCCACGGTTGTTCGCCAGACTTGGCCGCGGCGGCCTTCGGTCGAACTGGGACACGTGGTTTCGGCGTAAGCGGGAGCGTCGGCGGGCTGATCCGTGGCAGGTCCACGGCCTGGCCGTAGGCGTTCACGGGCGTCGCCGGGCGTGAACCGCTCGACTCCGGCGCGAGCAGCGCATCGAGATTCAATGATTCGCCGAGGTCGTCCTCGGTCGATTGGCGGGCAGCGGATGAGCCGAGGCCATCGTAGGCAACGATCGCGCTCTTTTCCGGCGAAAAATCGTTCGCAGCGTCGACGCTGACGATCACTTCATAGTCGCCGATACGTAGCCGGTCACCGTCCTTGAGCGCCTGGGATCCGATATCGGAGATCGGTGCCGTTTCCTCGTTGAGGTAGGTGCCGTTGGAGCTGGTGTCGGTCAGCCAGTACCCGCCGTCGCGGTATTCGATGGTGGCGTGATGACCCGAAACATAACGTTCCGGATCGGGCAGTATCCAGTCGTTATCGCTGGCGCGGCCAATGGAGCCGCCGTGGACACCGAATATCTTGAGTGCCCTCGGGGCCGAGGATTCTCGCGTGATTACTGACGACTCTGAGTCGCAAAGCCATGTTCTTCCCTCGCCAAACCACCCGTTCGCCCTGGGGACCGCACGCGGCCCACTATGTTGGATTCCGGTCGGAGCGCCTGCCTGCGGAGTAGCGGGCGGACGCAATTTCGCCAGTCTCCGTATAATGTCGGGCGCAACACTATCAGCGCGATCGACGAAACCGAATGGCAGCCAGTCACATTTTCAAGGTCATGTTCGTGAACCAGGGCAAGGTCTACGAGATTTACGCCCGAAAGGTGAGCCATGGCAGCCTTTTGGTTTCATCGAGGTGGAAGAGCTGGTATTCGGGGAGCGCTCCGGCGTGGTCCTCGATCCTGCCGAGGAGCGCATCAAGAGTGAATTCGCGGGCGTGAAACGTACCTATCTGCCGTTGCACGCGGTGGTGCGTATCGATGAAGTCAAGAAGCAGGGTGTCAGCAAGATCACCGTGCTCGAAGGCGCAAATGTCACGCAATTTCCGGGCCCCGTTTACACGCCCGGTACCGACACGACCAAGCGTGGCTGATCAATTCCTGATTAGGTTCAATAACGCGCAACTGCTATCATGCGCGCCTCGCTGACGGGCCGAACGCGGCCCGGACACCCGCCCAACAGAATGTTGCTACTGCCAGGCTCGCCGGCGCTTTCTTCGTTCCGTCTCGACAAGCTCTTGAGCGCTGTACAGGCGCGACATTCCGGCGTCACTGCGATCACCGCACGCTGGTATCACCTCGCTGACCTGGAGCGCACGCTCAATCCGGCCGAACGACGGATCCTCGACCAACTGCTGACCTACGGTCCCCATCTCGACGCCGGCGATGAAGCGGGCGAGCTGATTCTCGTAGTCCCGCGCTTTGGCACCGTTTCGCCGTGGTCGAGCAAGGCGACCGACATCGCCCACGTGTGCGGTCTTCACGCCGTCAAGCGCTTGGAGCGTGGTATTGCCTACCGTGTTCGTGCCGAGCACGCCCTCGGTCCCAGCGCGCTGGAGCAGATCGCGTCGTCCCTGCACGACCGCATGATCAGATTCCGTTGTCGGAGCCTGCGCAGGGCTGCCCCGCTCTTCGAGCATCACGCACCGAAGCCACTCACGCGCATCGATCTCCTGAAGCGCGGACGCACTGCTCTCGTGGAGGCGGACCAGCGCCTCGGCCTCGCGCTTTCGGCAGATGAAATCGACTACCTGGTGGATAACTTTCAGCGCATGCGCCGCGATCCGACCGATGTCGAGCTGATGATGTTTGCGCAAGCGAATTCGGAGCACTGCCGGCACAAGATCTTCAATGCCGAGTGGATCATCGACGGTGAACGGCAGCCAAAGTCGTTGTTCGCGATGATCCGCAACACCTACGCGCACAATTCACGCGGTGTGCTGTCCGCCTACCGTGACAATGCCGCGGTGATCGAGGGCTGGCCCGGCGCTCGCCTGTTTCCTGTAGGCCCCGGCAGCACCTACAGCTATGCGCGGGAGCCGATCGACATCCTGATGAAAGTGGAAACGCACAACCACCCGACCGCAATCGCGCCGTTTCCCGGCGCAGCAACCGGTTCGGGCGGTGAGATTCGCGATGAAGGGGCGACCGGCTGCGGTGCGAAGCCGAAGGCCGGACTGACGGGCTTCACGGTATCGAACCTGCGCATTCCGGATGCGCTGAACGCATGGGAAACGCAGCGCGAGCTCTCGCCGCGTATCGCCTCAGCGCTGCAGATCATGATCGACGGACCGATCGGCGCGGCGGCATTCAACAACGAGTTCGGCCGGCCGAACGTTCTCGGCTATTTCCGGTCCTTCGAGCTCGCGCTTCCGGGTGATCCGCCGGGCAGGGTTCGCGGCTACCACAAGCCGATCATGATCGCGGGCGGTCTCGGCAACATCCGGCGTGCGCATGTTGAGAAGCGTGAGATCCCGGTCGGCGCGCGCATCATCGTGCTCGGCGGTCCCGGCATGCTTATCGGCCTGGGCGGTGGTGCCGCCTCATCGCTCTCGAGCGGCGCGAGCCAGGAGGATCTCGACTTCGCCTCCGTGCAGCGTGGCAACCGGAGATCCAGCGGCGTGCCCAGGAAGTCATCGATCGCTGCTGGGCGCTCGGCGAGCGCAACCCGATCCTTCTGATTCACGATGTCGGTGCGGGCGGATTGTCGAACGCTGTGCCGGAGGCCGTTGCGCACAGTCACCGCGGCGGACGCATCGATTTTCGCAGCATCCCGACCGCGGAGCCGGGCATGTCGCCGCTCGAGGTGTGGTGCAACGAGGCACAGGAGCGATACGTGCTCGCGGTTGCCGCCGATCGTTTGGGCGCACTCGAGGCCATCTGTGACCGCGAACGTTGCCCGTACGCCGTGATCGGCGAGATAACCGGCGACGGCAAATTGACGCTTGAAGACCGGCATTTCGAAGACCGGCCGGTGGATATGCCGGTCGATGTAGTGCTGGGCAAGGCGCCGAAGATGCTGCGGGATGTGAAGAGCGTTCGCTCGCAGGGGACTGGCTTCGATCCTGCGCCAATCCCGTTGCGCGATGCGGTTTCGCGTCTGCTGGCGCTGCCGACCATTGCCGACAAGACATTCCTCATTACCATCGGCGATCGCACCGTCGGTGGACTGATCGCACGCGATCAGCTGGTCGGACCCTGGCAGGTAGCGGTGGCGGATGTCGCGGTCACCGCATCGGACTACGTTGGGCATACCGGCGAGGCGATGGCGATGGGTGAGCGCTCGCCAGTTGCCTTGCTCGACGGTCCGGCGTCGGGGCGGTTGGCAGTGGGCGAGGCGATCACCAACATTCTCGCTGCCGACATCGACTCACTGGCACAGGTGCGCTTGTCGGCGAACTGGATGGCGGCCTGCGGCGAAGTGGGTGAGGACGCGACGCTGTACGCCACCGTCAAGGCTGTAGGCGAAGAACTGTGCCCCGCCCTCGGTATTACGATCCCAGTCGGGAAGGATTCGCTGTCGATGAAGTCCGCGTGGGCCGGCAGGGATCAGGCCTGGTCAGTCATCTCGCCGGTATCCCTGATCGTCTCGGCGTTCGCTCCGGTGCGCGACATCCGGCGCACGCTCACGCCGCGGTTGCGGCTCGATGCGGGCGCGACGCGCCTGCTCCTGATCGATCTCGGTCGTGGACGTAATCGTCTCGGTGGTTCATGCCTCGCTCAAGTGTATGGCGCACTTGGCACGGCGCCGGCCGACCTCGACGCTCCGCAACTGCTCAATGGGTTTGTCAGCGCGATTACAACATTGAAGGCGCGCGACCTGGTGCTCGCCTATCACGACCGTTCCGATGGCGGGGTGCTCGTCACTCTTCTGGAGATGGCCTTTGCCGGCCATTGCGGCCTCGACGTTGTGGTTCCGCTGCAGGACGCGACGCCGCTGGCCGCGCTGTGCGCGGAGGAGCTCGGCGCCGTCATCCAGGTGCGCGTCGGTGATCTCGATGCCGTGCGTGCCGTTTTCCGTGAACGCGATCTGGAGAACTGCACGCACGATCTCGGCTTCTGCTCAGGGGCGACCGCATTCGAATCGCCGCAGGACACGAGTTGCTCGACGAATCACGCACGCACGCTTCGCCGTGAGTGGTCGGCGACCTCCTGGCGTTTGCAGCGCCTGCGTGACAATCCGGCGTGCGCGGACGAAGAGTTCGAACGCGTCGGTGATGCTGAGGATCCGGGCATGAGCGTGCGGCTAACCTACGATCCCGCCGCCGATGTCGCTGCGCCGTTCGTCGCTCGCGGCGCGCGGCCGAGGATCGCGGTGTTGCGCGAGCAGGGAGTCAACAGCCAGGTCGAAATGGCGGCTGCGTTCATGCGCGCTGGCTTCGAAGCATCCGATGTGCACATGACCGACATTCTCGAGGGTCGCAGCGACGCTCGGTGACTTCCGCGGGCTGGTTGCCTGTGGCGGATTTTCATATGGCGATGTTCTGGGCGCGGGCGCGGGATGGGCCAAGTCGATCCTGTTCAATGCGCGCGCGCGTGAGGAATTCGTACGCTTCTTCGCGCGCCAGCGATGCGTTTGCACTAGGTGTTTGCAACGGCTGCCAGATGATGTCGGCATTGCGAGAGCTGATTCCGGGCACCGAGCATTGGCCGCGCTTCGTGCGCAATCGGTCCGAGCAATACGAGGCGCGGTTCGGCCTGGTGCAAATCACACCGTCGCCATCGGTGCTGCTACACGGCATGCAGGGCACGGTGATGCCGATTGCCATCGCCCACGGCGAGGGCAGAGCGGAATTCGATTCACCGCAGGGGCTTGAAGCCTGCCGGGACGCTGGCCTGATCGCGATGCAGTTCGTCGACAATCGTGGGCGCCTTACGCAGCACTATCCGGAGAATCCGAACGGTTCGCCGCTCGGCATCGCGGCGCTGAGCAACGCGGATGGACGAATTACCATCACCATGCCGCATCCGGAGCGCGTATTTCGCAGCGTACAGAACTCGTGGCACCCGCCGGAATGGGGCGAGGACAGCGGCTGGATGCGCTTGTGGCGTAATGCGCGCGTCTGGGTGAGCTGAGCCGCGGCGTTTGATCGCGACAGACGGGGAAGAACGATGATCACACGACACCGGGACGTGACGCTGCACGCGCCGCGCGGCACTGAGCTCACCTGCAAGGGATGGCAGCAGGAAGCGGCGCTGCGCATGCTGCACAACAACCTCGATCCCGATGTCGCGGAGAATCCGCACGAGTTGGTGGTTTACGGCGGCATCGGCCGGGCCGCACGCAATTGGGAGTGCTTCGATGCCATCGTGCGGACGCTCCGGCGTCTCGAAAACGATGAGACCCTGCTGATTCAATCCGGCAAGCCGGTTGGCGTGTTCAAAACCCACGAGGCCGCACCACGAGTCCTGCTCGCCAATTCCAATCTCGTCGGCCACTGGGCGAGTTGGGAGCACTTTTCGAGCTCGATCGCAAGAGGCCTGATGATGTTCGGCCAGATGACGGCGGGCTCCTGGATCTATATCGGCTCACAGGGAATCGTGCAGGGCACCTACGAGACCTTCGCCGAAGCGCTCCGCCAGCATTACGACGGACAGAGTTCGGGTAGGTGGCTGCTCACTGGCGGTCTCGGCGGAATGGGTGGCGCACAGCCGCTGGCAGCGACCTTCGCCGGGCTTTCTACCTGGCGGTGGAGGTCGATTCCAAGCGCATCGACATGCGCTTGCGCACCGGCTACCTCGATGCGCGTGCCGAGACAGCTCGAGCAGGCGCTCGGCATGATTTCGGCCGCCCAAGGTCGTGGCGTGACCATTTCCGTCGGGCTTCTCGGCAACGCTGCGGAAGTCTTTCCGCAAGTGCTGGCGGGCTCTCGTCAACCGCACCTGGTCACGGATCAAACCTCTGCGCACGATCCCTTGAACGGTTACATCCCGCTGGGCTACTCACTCGAGGAAGGCGGCGGAGCTGCGCCAACAAGATCCGAAGGAATACATGCGGCTCGCCAAGGACTCGATGGCTGTGCAGGTGCGCGCGATGCTCGGCTTTCATGAGCGTGGCATCCCGACATTCGACTACGGCAACAACATTCGCGCCATGGCGCGAGATGCCGGCGTCACGAATGCGTTCGACTTCCAGGGATTCGTGCCGCTCTACATCCGGCCTTTGTTCTGCGAGGGCATGGGACCCTTCCGTTGGGTTGCGCTTTCGGGCGATCCGCAGGACATCGCGCGCACGGATGCGAAAGCGCGCGAGCTGTTTCCGGAAAAGCAGGATCTGATTCGCTGGCTGGATCACGCCCGCCAGCGCATCAAGTTCAGGGACTGCCGGCGCGCATCTGCTGGCTGGGCTACGGTGAGCGTCACCGGCTCGGGCTCGCGTTCAACGACATGGTGCGCACCGGCGAGCTCAAAGCGCCGATCGTCATTGGCCGCGACCACCTCGATGCGGGCTCCGTGGCCTCGCCCGTACCGCGAGACCGAGAGCATGCGGGATGGCACAGATGCGGTGGCTGACTGGCCGCTGCTCAACGCACTGCTCAATACGGCGAGTGGCGCCTCATGGGTGAGCTTCCATCACGGCGGCGGCGTGGGAATGGGCTATTCGCTTCATGCCGGCGTCGTGATTGTGGCGGACGGCTCACCACGTGCCGAAGCTGCGCTGCGACGAGTGCTCACCAATGATCCGGGCACCGGTGTCATGCGGCACGCGGATGCGGGCTACGAGCGTGCCATGCAGATAGCGCGTGAACGTGGGGTCGATGTGCCGATGCTGGGCGGCTAGGCGCGATTCTTGGCGAGCGTCGCGGCGAGATTCGGATCCGTTTCCTCGAGGAAGAAACGTCGCACCATCATCGCCTGCTGCAACCGACCCTTGCGGACGTAGGCCTGGTATAGCAGGTCTTTCATCACTTCGAGCAGGACGCCCGCGACGTACGCGCTGATTTCGGGCAATGCCGGCTGATTCTCGCTGTCGCTGCCGAAGATCACGCGCTTGACGATGTTGAAAGTGTCCGGATCGATTTCTCCCAGATCACGAATCTCGTTGAGCTCATCGAACAGCTTGAGGCTTGCCGGAGTTGCCGAGCTCCGCAAATACAACCTGCGCGGTGCGCCGGCACATCGAGGCGAATGCGTTGAAGCATACCGCCGAATAGCAGGAGAGTGCTTCCTTGAACAGCAGCTCCGCTTCCTCGGGCAGATATGTGAAGCTGAATTTCTCCTTGGCGCGCTCGAGCTCCACGAACGTTGCCGACAACTCCACGCGGCTGGCGGCGTACATCTTGGCATTGAATTTCAGAAACACCGGGGCATTGCAGGAATCGCAGCGAAACACGATACCCACCTGCTTGGGGCGGAAAGTCACCAGCTGATCGTATTTCGGAACCGCCATGGGCGTGATGTGCGACAGCACCTGGCAATGCGGACAGGAGACGGCGAGATTCTGCTGTTGATCGTGGTGCAGATGACTCTGCGTATCGATATACACCGACATTTCTTGTTCCTTTCCACACCGGCGTTTTCATCCCCCGAATCCGCGCCGGCCGGAGAAGTGTAACCCAGTTACTCGCGCTCACACATGCGTAGCGGGAGCGTCCGAGTCGCGGCGAAGGAATTCACGCAGTTCCCCGGACTGCACCATGTCGGTAAGCCTCGTTATGTCACCATCGAGCCGATGATCCTTTGGATTGAAGGGCACGCGCTGGCGCACAGCCGCATGCAGTGCTTCGAGCGCAGGCGTCGAACGCAGGGGGCGGAGGCAGTCGATAGCGCGCGCTGCAGCGAGCAACTCGATGCCCAGGACCATGGCGGTGTTGTCGCAGATCCTGAGCAATTTGTGCGCCCGCCCACGGCGCCATGCTCACGTGATCCTCCTGGCCCGCCGAAGTCGGGATGCTGTCGACAGAAGCAGGATGAGCGAGCGTCTTGTTCTCCGACGCCAGGGCCGCCGCCGTGACGTGCGCGATCATGAAGCCGGATTCCACTCCAGGCTCGCTGGTCAGAAACATATTGAGCGCGGGATTGACGCGGCGATCGAGCAGGTCCGTGCGACGTTCCGACATGCTGGCGAGCTCTGCTACGGCGATGCCGAGGAAGTCGCTGATGAACCCGAGCGGCGCGGCGTGGAAGTTGCCACCGGAGAGAATCTCCTCGCCGAAGATGAGCGGGTTGTCTGATACGCCGTTGCACTCTGCCTGCAATACGAGGTGAGCGTGTGTGAGTGTGTCGGCTACGGCGCCGAACACCTGCGGCATGCAGCGCACCGCGTATGGATCTTGCACGCGATCGCAATTCTCGTGGCTGCGCGCTGATCTCACTGTCGGTGAGCAACCGCCGGAAGCAGTCCGCAACATAGTTCTGGCCAGGCAAGCCGCGGGCGGAATGAATGCGGGGATCGAAGGGCGTGTAGCTCCCGGCCAGCGCATCGACGGTCAAAGCGCCCACGACGATCGCGCCGTGCAACAGGTTCTGCGCGCGCAACAATCCTTCGATGGCAAGCGCGGCGCTGAGTTGTGTGCCGTTGAGGAGCGCGAGTCCTTCCTTGGCTTCGAGCTCGAGCGGAGCAACGCCCGCGGCATGCGATACTTCCTTGGCAGACAATGCGCGACCGCCCTGGCGCGCCTCACCTTCGCCGATCAACGCGAGGGCGAGATGCGCGAGCGGGCGAGATCTCCGGAGGCACCGACCGAACCGCGGCCGGGAATGACCGGTAGTACGTCGCGATTGAGAAGAGCGATGCAGCGCCTCGATCACCAATGGGCGAACGCCGGAAAACCCCGCCGCGAGACTATTGGCCTTGAGGAGCAGGATACGGCGGACGATCGGATCCGGCAGGGGCTCGCCGACGCCGCAACTGTGGCTGCGGACCAGGTTGAGCTGCAGCTCCTTGACCTTGCCTGCGGGAATCTGCCGATTGGCGAATGCGCCGAAACCGGTGGTGATGCCATAGCTCACACGGCCGTCTCTGACCGCTGCCGCAACGCGTGTCGCGGCTGGCCTGCACGCGCCGACGCGCATCCTCGCCCAGCGCGAGTTTCGGGCGCGACTGCTCGTAGCTGGCAAGCTTCTCGATGGTGAGATCCGCACCGGTCAATTGCCATGTGTCAGTCACGAGGCTGGCGCTCTCCGTTGACAAATATTGCTTGAGGTCTCACCCCGCCGAGCTGGTAGGCGAGGAACTCAGGTTCCGGCATGTCCCAGACCGTAAAGTCCGCGCGCCGTCCCGGCGCCAGCGCACCAGATCCTGGCGACCCAATGCGCGCGCGGCATTGTAGGTGACGCCGAGCAAAGCTTCCTCTGGCGTCAATCCGAACAGCAGCACCGACATGTGCAGGCAAGTGAGGAGACTCGCGATCGGCGAGGTACCGGGGTTGAGGTCCGAGGCTACCGCCATTGCTACGCCGTGTTCGCGCAGTAGCCCTACTGGAGGGCGATGTGATTCACGCAGGAAGTAGTACGCGCCGGGCAGGAGCACGGCGACGCTGCCGGCGGCAGCCATTGCGCGTGCACCGCTCGGGTCCAGGTGCTCCAGATGATCGCAGGAAAGGGCGCCGAACTCGGCGCCGAGGGCCGCTGCACCGCTTGGCGAAAGTTGTTCGGCGTGTACGCGAATTCCGAAGCCCAGATCTTTCGCCCGGGTGAACAACCGCCGCGCGTCATCCAGATCAAACGCAATCGTTTCGACGAATGCATCCACGCAATCGGCGAGACGCTCCTCACGCACGCGCGGCAGTAGCTCGCCGATCGCACGCTCGATGTATTCGCGCCGGTTCGAATCAGGTGGCACGGCATGTGCGGCCAGGAGGGTCGGCACCAGCCGCATCGGGGTCAGCCGCGCCAGCTCGCGGATGGCGCGCAACATCTTGATCTCATTCTCGACGTCGAGACCATAGCCGCTCTTGATCTCGAGCGTGGTCACTCCCTCCGCAGCCAGCGCCGCGAGCCGCGGCCATGCCGCTTCTACCAGCTCGCGTTCACTCGCGGCGCGCACCGCGCGCACGGTGGAGATGATCCCCACCGCCTGCGCGTGCGATTTCCGCGTACGAGACACCAGAGAGTTTCATGCGATGCTCGCGCGACCGATCTCCGGCATAGACGGCGTGCGTATGACAGTCAACGAACCCGGGAAGCACGATCGCGCCTCTTGCGTCGTACGTATTTCGGGCCGGACCCCTCAGCATCGAGGGCGACAATGCTGCCATCGTTCACAGCGAAAGATCGCGCGACACTCGGCTTGGCTGTGCCGTCCATCGGATACAATCGCGCGTTATCGACTTTGAGATCGAACAAGAGCACTCACCTGCACTGATATGCGCTCAAGGGTATGCCGAGGACGCTTGCTTTTGAATATCTGTTGACACCCGCGGGCCTCGAGAAGGGCCGGCGGGTGGTGCTTGCGGACGATGGCAGGATTGCATCGATTGAAGCAGCGGCTGCCGGTCCCTGGGACGGAACACTCGCCCTCCGGGTATGCCGAATGCGCACAGCCATGCGTTCCAGCGTGCGCTGGTGGGTGTCCCCGAGACACGCGCCACCGACTCCTTCTGGAGCTGGCGCGAGGCCATGTACGCAGTCGCGAATGCCCTCGAGCCCGACGATCTGCGCGTCGTTGCTTCACAAGCCTTCGCGGAAATGTTGCGCGGTGGATTCACGTCGGTGGGCGAGTTTCACTACCTGCATCATGCGCGCGATGGCTCCAGAACTGTCGATATGGCGCTCGCCTTGAGGGAAGCGGCGCGGGAGGCCGGTATCCGCATGACATTGCTCCCGGTGCTGTATCAGCGCGGCGGGTTCAATCGTGCAGCGGCTCCCGAACAGGGTCGCTTCCATCCACGAGTCGTTGGATGAATTCGGACGCCTGCTCGAGCAACTGCGCCCACGAGCCCTGCGGCGTCGCCCCACATTCGCTCCGCGCGGTCGCGCCTGAGGTCTTACCCCAGCTTGTCGCGCTTGCCGATGAAGTGCTCGGGCCGCGCACGCCCATTCACATCCACGTCAGCGAGCAGATCCGCGAAGTCAGCGAATGTCGCGCCACTTATGGCCAGCCCCCGATCCGCTGCCTGGATGACAGCGTGGCGCTCGATGAGCGCTGGAGCCTCGTGCATGCGACGCACGCCGAGCCGGAGGAAGTCCAGCTGATACATTCGCGCCGCGCGAACCTGGTGCTGTGCCCCCTCACCGAGGCGTATCTCGGCGATGGACTGTTCGCTGCCGGGAATTCGTGGCGCGGGGCGGCACCTTCGCCGTGGGTTCGAACAGCAACGCGCGTATCGATGCGGGATCGAAGAGCTGCGCTGGGCGGAGTACGGTCAGCGCTCTCGCGGCGCACAAGGCGCAGCGTACGGGCGGGACTCTGGGGCTGGGCTTGCCGCTGTGGCGTGAAGCGGCCGAGACCGGCGGGCGCGCGATCGGCCAGCCGGTAGGACGGATTGTGCCGGGCGCGTTCGCGGACCTGGTCGTGATCGACCTGGAGAATCCACTGTTCCTCGGTGTCGCGCCCGAGAACGCCCTCGACGCCTGGCTCACCGGTGGGAGTGGGGCGCAGATCGATTCCGTCTACGTCGGTGGCGAGCGGCGCGTGGAGCGCGGGGCGCTGGTGCGTGGCATCGACGCGGCGCGATTTTGCGAGCACGATGCGACATCTGCATGACTCGCCGCGGCATGGGGTCTGAGACAAGAGGTTCTGCTGATGTCTGCACCACCGATCTGGCGTTATCTGCCGGCCCGTCGCGAGGAGATCCCCATCCTCACCAGCATCCCGCACACCGGGACATTCGTTCCGATGAGATCGCTGCGCAGTTCGCGCATGCTACGGCCGCCGCGGAACTCATGGCCGACTGGCACCTGCATGAGCTTCTATGCCTTCCTGCCCGACCTCGGTGTCGATGTCCTCCATGCCACCCACCATCGCTTCGTGGTCGATCTCAATCGTCCCGCGGATTCGAGGCCTCCTGTATCCAGGGCGCTTCGAGACCACGCTGGTTCCCACCGAGACATTCCAGGGCGAGCCGATCTGGCGCGTGCTCCCGACGCCAGGCGAAGTCGCTGCGCGCGTGGAGAAGTACCACCGTCCTTATCACGCCGCGCTGGAAAAGCGCCCTGCGCTGAAAAGGTTGCGCAATTCGGCCGCTGCTACCTGATCGATCTGCACACGCGTCGAATCGCGGGCGAGCCGGCTGCACGGCGAGTTGCAGGAGGACGTTTTTCTCGGCGATCGGGACGGCACTACCTGCGATGCGGTGCTCACAGAGCTGGTACGCGACCTGTTTCGTGCCGAGAAGCTGCTGGTCAATCGTCAATCAACCCTACAAGGGCGGATTCATCACCGCGCATTACTGCTCGGTGGAAGGCGTGCAAAGCGCTGCAGATCGAAATGTGTCAACGCCTCTACATGCTCGAGGGCCAGCCGGCATCCGCGACCGCTCAGCCGCGCTTTGCGGCGTTCCAGCGTGTGCTGGAAGGAGTCTTCACGGGCGTGGCTGACGCGATCCGCACGCCGCAGTTCAAGTGTTGAGGGGCTTGTAGCGGATCTCGATGTGGCTGATCGGCGTCTGTGCCGCGGCGACGATGAAAGTCCTGGACGTATTCGGCGTAATTGCCCTCGAACCAGACGACCTCGCAGTTGCCCTCGAAGGCGAGGATGTGCGTCGCGATGCGATCGAGGAACCAGCGATCGTGGGAGATCACGACGGCGCAGCCGGGAAACGCCAGCAGCGCTTCCTCCAGCGCGCGCAGCGTCTCGACATCGAGGTCGTTGGTCGGCTCGTCGAGCAGCAGCACGTTGCCGCCAGTGCTTGAGCACCTTGGCCAGATGCACGCGGTTGCGTTCGCCGCCCGAGAGCTCGCCGATCGACTGCTGCTGCTGCGACGCCGCGGAAGTTGAAGCGTCCGACGTAGCCGCGTGATGGCGTCTCGTAGGTGCCGACGCTTGATCATGTCCAGCCCGCTCGGAGATTTCCGTCCAGACGGTACTTGCGCATCGTTGAGCGACTGGCGCGACTGGTCGACGTAGCGCGAGCTGCACGCGCGGGCCGATGCGAATCTCGCCGGCATCAGGCTTCTCTGACCCGGTCAGCATGCGGAACAGGGTCGTCTTGCCCGCGCCGTTCGGGCCGATGATCGCCGACGATGCCGCCCTGCGGGCAGACGGAAGCTGAGATCGTCGATCAGCAGCCGGTCGCCGAAATCCCTTGCGCAGGCTCTTGACCTCGACCACGAGCTCGCCGAGTCGCGGGCCGGGCGGAATGTAGATCTCGTTGGTCTCGTTGCGTTTCTGGAACTCAGTCGCGGCGAGAGCTCCTCGATAGCGCTGCAGCGCGCGCCTTGCTCTTTGCCTGGCGCGCCTTGGGATTCGCACGCACCCACTCGAGCTCGCGCTGCAGTGACTTGCGCGAGGCGTCCTGCTGCCGTTCCTCCTGCTGCAGGCGCGCGTCCTTCTGCTCGAGCCACGACGAATAGTTTCCCTGCCAAGGGATGCCGTAACCGCGGTCGAGTTCCAGAATCCAGCCGGCGACGTTGTCGAGGAAATAGCGATCGTGGGTCACCGCGATGACCGTACCTGGGTATTCTTCGAGGAAGCGCTCCAGCCAGCGCCACGGACTCGGCGTCGAGATGATTCGTCGGCTCGTCGAGTAGCAGCATGTCAGGCTGCGACAGCAGCAGCCGGCACAACGCCACGCGCCGCCGCTCGCCGCCCGACAGCGTCGATGACGCTCGGCATCCCAGGGCGGGAGGCGCAGCGCATCCGCTGCGATTTCGAGCTTGCGCTCCAGTTCCCAGCCCTGAACGGCATCGATGGCATCCTGGAGTTTGGCCTGCTCGTCCAGCGAGCTTCTGCATCTCCTCGTCCGACACTGGGCTCGGCGAACTTGTCGCTGATGGCGTTGAAGCGGTCGATGACGTTGCTGCGTTTCACCAACGCCTTCGGTCGACGATCGACGCGCACGTCCCTCGCGGCATCGAGCTGCGGCTCCTGCTGGCAGGTAGCCGATCTTGATCCCCGGCTGCGGGCGCGCCTCGCCTTCGATCTCCGCATCGAGACCCGCCATGATCTTCAGCAGCGTCGACTTGCCGGCGCCGTTCAGGCCGAGCACGCCAATCTTGGCGCCGGGGAAGAAACTGAGGGAAATATCGCGCAGGATGACGCGCTTGGGGGTACCACCTTGGATACCCGGTTCATGGTGTAGATGTACTGGGCCATGTTCGCTAAGTGGAGGCTGGGCCGGAAAAAGGGCCGCGCATTATCCACCAACCGCCTGTGTTACGGCTGCCGCGTCCGCCTGGGCTGGTCTTGGGAGTCCGATGGCGCAATCCACGCGCTCACCGGTGGCGCTCGTCGCCGGCGAAAGATCGCGCGCTACGGCTTTGGCGACGGGCATCCGTTCGGCTATGACCGTCACGGATGCCTTCATGCGCGAGCTGAAGTCGGAGTCACTCGACACGGCCGTGCGGCAACTCGAGCCACGCATCGCCACGCGCGCGGAACTCGCCACATTCCACACGCCCGCCTACATCGATCTGGTTGAGGAGCGCTCCGTCATCGGGCAGGGCTATCTCGATGCTGGCGACACACCCGCATATCGCGGCATTTTCGAGGCAGCCAGCAACGTGGTCGGAGCTACGTTGACCGCTGTGGAGACGATCATGTCGGGTGAAGCGCAGCGTGCCTTCATCCCGATCGCGGGCCTGCATCACGCCTCGCGCGGTCATGCAGCGGGATTCTGCGTTTTCAACGACTGTGGTGTAGCTGCAGAGGTTCTTCGCAGTCGTTTCGGACTGAAGCGAGTTGCCTATGTCGACATCGATGCCCATCACGGGGATGGCGTGTTCTACAGCTTTGAAGACGATCCATACCTGCTGTTCGCTGACATCCACGAAGATGGCCGATACCTCTACCCGGGTACTGGCGCTGCATCCGAAACCGGAGTCGGGGCCGCCAAGGGCACCAAGCTGAATCTGCCGCTGCCGCCTGGGGCTGACGATGCCGAGTTTCATCGCGCCTGGGCCCGCATCGAGACTTATCTCGAGGAATCCCAGCCCGAGTTCATCCTGTTCCAGTGCGGCGCGGACAGTCTCGAGGGCGATCCGATCACGCACCTGGCGGCTCTCGGAAGAGGCGCATGCACATGCCGCGACCCGGCTATGCGCGCTTGCGAGATCGTTCGGCGCACGGGCGACTCCTTGCGATGGGCGGAGGCGGCTACAACCGGCGCAACCTCGCCCGTGCCTGGACCCGCGTAGTGCGCTCGATGGTCGAGTCCGACTGATAAACTGGCGCGATACTGGCCCGATATTGCCCTACAGCCCGTTATTGGTGATAGTGGAGTGACTGATGTTTCGATGCAAAGATGACGGATGGCTGATTTCGATCCGGAGCTCAAACGGGCGCTCGATGGCGAACGTCGCCGGCAGGAAGAGCACATCGAGCTGATCGCCTCTGAGAACTACGCGAGCCCGCGCGTGCTCGCAGGCGCAAGGCTCGGTGCTGACGAACAAGTACGCGGAAGGCTATCCGCGGCAAGCGCTACTACGGCGGCTGTGAATTCGTCGACGTTGCCGAACAGCTCGCGATCGATCGCGCGAAGAAGCTGTTCGGTGCCGACGTACGCGAACGTGCAGCCGCATTCGGGCTCGCAGGCCAACGCGGCCGCCTATTTCGCGCTCATCAAGCCCGGCGATACGCTGCTCGGCATGAGCCTTGATCACGGCGGTCACCTGACGCACGGCGCCAAGGTGAATTTCTCCGGCACGTTATTTCAAAGCGGTGCAGTACGGCCTCGACCCGGCGACCGGCGAGATCGACTACGCCCAGGTCGGAGCGACTCGCGCAGCGAGCATCGCCCGAAGCTGATCATCGCGGGCATTCTCTGCGTACTCCGCGCATCATCGACTGTCCGCGTTTCCGGCAGATCGCCGACGCGGTCGGTGCGTATCTGCTGGTCGACATGGCACACGTCGCCGGACTCGTGCGCGGTGGGCCTGTATCCGAACCCGGTATCGATCGCTGATATCGTCACGACGACGACGCACAAGACGCTGCGCGGTCCGCGTGGCGGCATGATCCTCGCGCGCGCCAACGCCGAAATCGAAGAAGCGAATCAACTCGCTGGTGTTTCCCGGCACCCAGGGCGGCCCGTTGATGCACGTGATTGCCGCGAAGGCGGTCGCGTTCCTCGAGGCACTGCAGCCTGAGTTCGCCGACTACTCAGCGCCAGGTGCTGAGCAACGCGCGCGACCATGGTGCGCGTGCTGATCGAGCGCGGGCACCAAGATCGTATCCGGTGGTACGGACAACCACCTGTTCCTGCTCGACCTCATCGACAAGAACATCACCGGCAAGGATGCCGACGCCGCGCTCGGCCGCGCCGAATATCACCGTCAACAAGAACGCGGTGCCGAACGACCCGCGGCCGCCCATTCGTCACGAGCGGGCTGCGCATCGGGCACGCCCGCCGTCACGACGCGCGGCTTTCGCGAGAAGCCGAAGTCGAGCAGGTGACGCACTGGATCGCAGATGTGCTCGCCGATCCCGCCGGCGAAGCAACACTCAGCGCGTGCAGCGTGCGGTAATCGGCTCGTGCCGCGCACTTCCCGTGTACGGCCTGCGGTACCCGCAGCGGTGCCGAATGCTCGCACATGCACTGTCCGTTCTGCGCACATGAAGAGACCAAGGTGATCGATCTCGCGTCTCGCCGGCGAAGGCGAGCTCAGATGCCGCCGGCGACGCGAATGTCTGAAGTGCGGCCGAGCGCTTCACGACCTTCGAGACCGCCGAGCTCGGTCATGCCGCGGGTGGTCAAAGAGCGACGCGACGCGCGAGCCTTTCGATGAGCACGAAATTGCGTGCCGGGATGCTCGAAGGCACTCGAGAAGCGGCCGGTGAGCAGTGAAGCTGTCGACGAATCGCGTCAGCCACGATCTGCCATAAGCTCCGCAGTCGCTCGGCGAGCGCGAAGTGCCAGCGCGGCTAGATCGGCGAGCTCGGTGATGGAGGAGCTGCGTCACCTGAGATGAGGTCGCGTACGTGCGCTTCGCCTCCGTGTATCGCAGCTTCCAGGATGTCGAGGCGTTTCGCGATGAGGTCGAGCGCTTGCGGCACCGTCGTCGCCGTGAAGGAAGCGCCGACCAGCTGTCGCTCCTGCCGGGCTCGGGTGCGCAGGCGGCGCCGGCGGTAAAGACAAGAAAGGCTGACTCGTGTCATTCAGCGAGATTTGATCAGCGCTGCATGCGCGCGCGCTTGAGCTTGCCGAACGCGGGCTCAACACCGCTGATCCCAACCCTCGCGTTCGGCAGCGTCGTGGCTCGCAAGGCCAGAAGATCAGTGGCGAGGGCTGGCACGAGCGCCCTGGTGAGGCGCATGCCGAGATCGTGGCGCTGCATGCTGCCGGTGGGGCGAGTCGTGGCGCAGATATCTACGTGACACTCGAGCCCGTGCTCACATTTCGGGCGCACGCCGCCGCGTGGAGGCGCGTTGCTGCGGGCGGGTGATCGGCCGCGTCGTATGGTGCGATGGTAGATCCGGACCCCGCGCGTGCGTGGCTCAGGTATCAAACGTCTCAGGGATGCGAGCGTGAACGTCGAATCAGGCCTGTGTGAGGCCGAGGCACGCGCTCAATCCGGGCTTCATTCGCCGCATGGAACGAGGCCTGCCGTGGGTACGGGTCAAGTTCGGCGCCAGCCTCGACGGGCGCATCGCGCTTGCGAATGGCGAGAGCCGCTGGATCACGAGTGAAGAGTCGCGCGCCGACGTGCATCAATGGCGCGCCCGCAGTTCGGCGATCCTGACGGGATCCGGAACGGTGTTGAAGGACAATCCACGTCTCGACGCGCGCCCCGGGTCACACGCACAACCTCGTCAGCCGCTGCGCGTCGTTGCTTGACTCGGAGCTGCGCACTCGCTCGATGCGCGCATCCTCGATGCGCCCGGGCGGGTGCTGATTTTGACCGGCGCCGATGCTTCGCGCCGGGCTCAATCCGAGGCGCGCGGCGTGATCGTCGAAGCTGGCGAGTCGCGATGCACGCGGCCTTGACCTCCAGTGCGCTCATGCAACGGCTCGCCCAGCTGGAAGTGAACGAGGTCTGGGTTGAAGCGGGACGCGCGATTGGCAGGTGCGTTGCTCCGCGCTGGCCTCGTGAACGAAATCGTGGTCTACAGCGCGCCGGCCATTCTCGGTGCGACGGCGCAGGGAATGTTCCAGCTCGAGCCGCTCACCTCGCTCGAGGATCGCGTGAAAGCTGCGCTTTCGGGACGTGCGTAGAATCGGGCCTGACATCCGGATAGTTGCAGGGTGCGAGGCCTAGGCGAGTAATGTTCTCCGGAATCATTCAGGCCATCGGATCCGTCAGTGCCTGCCGGGAGCGGGGCGGCGATCTCGAGCTCATGATCGAAGCTGGCGAGGCTCGATCTTAGCCACGTGCGTCTTGGCGACAGCATCGCGGTGAGCGGCGTATGTCTCACAGTCACCCGGACCGCCGCCTCGACATTTGCGGCCGATGTATCGCGTCGAAACGCTCGCGCGCACCACGCTCCGGAAATCTCGTGCCGCAGAGCCGCGTCAACCTGGAGCTCTGTGGAATCCGCAGACGCGAACGCTGCTGCGGCGGTATCATTTCTCAAGGCGATGCGGCCGTTGACGGGTATGCCGAGGACTACTCTATCTGATCTTTGGACTTCTCGAACTGTTTCAGGCCGGCGGCGATCCCGAATGGCTCCAGTGGGCGCTTCAACTGCAGGCGCGGCAGGACGAGTTGTTCTGGGACGAAGGTGGATAGTGGCTGGTTCAGCACGACCGGCAAGGATCCATCTGTGCTGTTGCAGTTGAAAGAGGACTACCGCGACGGCGCGGAGCCGCGGCCAGTTCCGTGTCGGTCCTCAACCTGCAGACGCTGGCGCACCTGTTTGCCGACGGTCGCGGGCTTCGACGGGAAGATCCGTCAGACGCTCGGCGCGTTCGCGTCGCGAGCCGGCCAGATGGGACGCTCCGTGCCGATGATGCTGGCGGCGTTGTCGACGTATCACGCCGGTATGCCGCAGGTGGTTATCGTTGGCGAGCCGAGGGCGGAGGACACCGAGGCGCTGAAGCGAGTGCTGAGTGCTCACTACCTGCCGACGGCGATCGTGCTGACGGTCACTGCCGCAACACCGAGAGCCGCTGGCAGGTCTGCTTCCGTGGGTTGCCAGCATGAGGCCGTCGACAGCCGCGCGCCACTGCACTACGTCTGCCGCGACTTCGCCTGCCAGTCGCCGGCGATATCAGCAGCGGAACTGGAGCAGCAATTACGTAGTGGCTTTAGCCGGACTGCTCGTAGCGTCCGCCTTTAGGCGGACTTGTATGCAGTGTCCGGCTTCAGCCGGACCAGTCGATAAACGAGGTTGTCACGCCCGTCGTCTCGCCGAAGCGCGCAGCGCGCAGGCGGATGGATTGGTGATCGTGGAAATGGATATTCAGCTCGACATCTGGCTTCGAGGCGACAGCCACGCCACCACCGAGGTGATCGCGCCGGTGGACCGCGATCGGGCGAACGTGGACCGAAGCGCCGACGGCAGCTGCCTGGCGACGGCATGCTCCGGGCGCTCGACCGGGCGAGGAACCGCGAGACCGAGCCCGACCGGCCCAGTGGCCGCTTCGCGGTTTCCGGCCCGGATCGTCAGCCCGTTCGAGAGCGGCGGGGTGGTGATCGCGCTGGAAGATGTCGCTCGGCGCGGTGGTTGCCGGGCCGTTCGCCGTCAGCGAGGGCGATCACTGAGCAGCGCCGATCGCGCAGGCCGCGCTGGCCGCCGACCGGACTCGTCACCGGGCAGTCGCGCAGCGATTCCACTGAAGGCGACTCTAACTTGTTAGGGAGGTGTGACTTGTGACTTGCCCAGTTGGAGCTGTGACGATCGTTTGAAGTGGCCGCAGCCGGCTGCGGATAAGCCGCCGGCTGCGAGTCAATCAGAAAGCTGGCGGGACGTTCTCCCTTCGACGAAGTCGAAGGCTGGTATATGAAGTGTCGCCGCGAAGAGGCGACGGACGTCCAACTGGGGTTGCTGACGGAAACCAGCATGTCGCGCAAACGCCAGCCCGCGTCATAGAACGGCCTAAACGACATGAATGAATAAGCCTGTTATGGCACTTGCAGTGCTGTAGCTGAACCATCGGACGCAAGCCAACCATTACCGTCGATCTGGGGTCCAAGGTTCCGAACTGACAGCCCGACGGAGGCACCGGATGGTTCGGACCGTTCTCGCCACCCTCTTTCTCTTGGCCGTAGCCATTCAGATCGCTGCTCAATCGCGGAGCGGCATTGAATGCCGGCGCGCCGCCGACGTTTACCGTCGCCTCGGTCAAGCCCAGTGCGCCGCCGACCGGCGGTCGGTACTGCAGGCACCGGCCCGAGCCGGAGGGCAATGGGTGGCGGCGAACGTTCCGCTGGCGTTCATTCTGATGAACGCGTACCGCTCTCCCGTCGGGGCAAATCGTTGTGGCGGCCCGGAGTGGGTCCACGCAGGCGTTCGACGTGAACGCGAAGGCCGACGACAACCCGCCGGTTGACGTGATCAATGCCATGGTCAAGCAACTGCTCGCGGAGCGCTTCAAGCTGAAGGTTCCGCACAGGAATCACGCGACGTCGATGTATACGCGCTGGTGCTGGCACGGCCGGACGGGCGGCTTGGTCGGGCATCAAGAAAAGCGGCCGTTGACTGCGTGGCGCGGGCAGAAGAAGAGCTGAAGCGGGCGCGCGTGCCGCCGGGGCACGGCTCCTGCGCCGCCGCAACCGGCCCCCGCCCGGCCAGCGACCGGAGTGCGGGATGATGTCGACCGGCTCGAACGGCGTTCAGCGCACATCCTCATCGGCGGCAATCCGATCGGCACCATCGGGATGGGCATTCAATCGACCGTCGGCCGACGGGTCATCGACCGGACCGGGCTGACCGGCACCTTCGACATCGACCTCGAATTCTCGGGAGCGGGCCAGCTGGCCGCGACGACCGATCAGCCGAGCATACTTCCGTCGGTGTTCACCGCACTCGAGGAGCAGCTTGGGCTCAAGCTCGAGATCGCGCAAGGACAGAGATGGAGGTGCTGGTGATTGACTCGGTCGAAATGCCAACGCCGAACTGGCCCCGTAGTGTCCGCCTTCAGGCGGACGCTGCACGCGGTGAGGCACCATCGCCGCTGCCGGGCGTTTATGCGACACTGCTGGCCCATGAGAAGACTCGTTGCGAGCCTGATGGCCCACCTGGCCCTTCTGTTCGTAGTCCCGCTCGACGCCCAGCAAGAATCGTCCGGCAAGTCGGAAGGCACCGCCTCGACCCAGGTCGACGGCCGCTGGATCGACATCGTCCACGGCAAGCCAATCCTGCGCGGGCGCACGAACGTGCTTGGCTCGGGCGCTGATTATGGGAAGACGCTGTTCGACGGCGGGACCGTCTGGCGCGCCGGTGCGAACGTGTCCACGCGGGCTGCGCAACCAGGTGCCGCTCGAGATCGGCGGCAAGCGCGTCCCGGCCGGCGAGCTGGTGATGCTGATCGACCTGAAGAGCGAGAAGGACTGGACGCTCATCCCTGACCAGGCCCAGACGTACGTGACAACCTTCGACCCCGCGAACACCAGGACCTGTACGGCGGGGTTTCAGCTACCGGCCCGACCGACGACGTGGCGCGCGCGTCGATGACGGTGGAACGGCTGCCCTACGGCGTCGATCAGTTGATGGTGGTTTCGGACGTGACGCCCGCCGGCGGGACGATGCGGGTGGCGTGGGGAGCGGATGACGGCGTCGGTCCGTTCAAGATCCTGCAATGAGCTCAATGAGACGTCGTCTCGGCGATGCAGGCTGATCCTACAGGCGCTCGGTGCCGGTGCTTCGGTGCAGGAGCCGGCGTTCAAGTCTCTTCCGTGAAAGATCAGTCCCCGCCGACGCCGAGGGCCGACGGCAGCTTCACCGTGTCGTTGTAAATCCCGGGCCCCGACCCGGAGGGCGCTGGGTCGCCAACAATTCGACCCGTTGTCGATGCTCCTGCAGGCGGCATGCGACGGATTCCGGTTTCCGGGGCAAATCGTGGACGCACCGGACTGGGCGACGATGACGCGCTGAGGTCAATGCAATCGCGCCGGCGACGGAGGCGTCGAGCCGACCAGGAGCAGTTCAGCACCGATGGTGCGGGGAAGCTGCTCGCGGACCGGTTCAAGAACTCAAAGTTAGAACGGAACAAAGGACGCTGACGTTTACGTGTTGACGCTGGCGCGAAGCGACGGCCGCCTCAAGCCAGGAGGCTGCGGAGACGGAAGTCGATTGTGAAGCGATCGCCGGGAGGGCGGCGCGGCGAAGCGGTTTTCCCGACACACCACCGCCGCAGCGCGTCAGCGCCCGCAGTGCGGCGGCAGCAGCGGACAATTTAGCGGCGCTTTTTGCAACGTCTTATGGCCGGCGACATGACCATTTCAGTGTCGTCGGCAACGCGTTCGTCTGCCGTCGGGCGACCGGTGATCGACAAGACAGGTCTGACTGGCGCGTGGGACGTCGACCTCGAATACGTGCGCGACAGCAGCGCTTCAGGCCGCCGGACCTGACGTGGCCCCGACACAGAGCGCCAGTCCATCGGTGTTCACGGCAATTCAGGAGCAGCTCGGGCTCAAGGTGGAGCGGCAAGGACAGGATGGATGTGCTTGTCATCGAGCACGTGTTAAAGATGCCGACGCCGGACTGAGCCACAGCCTCTTAGCTATAGGGATCCTAAAGCCACAGACCTTCGGTGGTGGGCACGCCGGGAGGGTTTTGTGCGAACCCCGGCGTGTCGTTCACCCGTGCGTCGCTGGTTCAGGGATGAACCATTGCAGGTTGTTCTTGTAGACGTAAATCGCAATCTCACGCGAGCCGGCCACCGCCACCTGATCGAAGCGGAAGTGGATGCCCGCTATATACGCGCGTCATCGATGTCGTCGGCGATTTTCTGCAACTGCGGAGTGCAATGTCGTCGGAGTCGGACCGATCACCGGGATCGTGGCGGTCAGGCGAAATGGCGTGTCCCGCCGCGCCGTAGATGCGTCGCATGGCCTCGAGGGAGGCACCGCTGCCGCTGGCGTGATTCGAGGCATAGCTCGGGAAACAGGGCGTCTGGCAGAACGTGGTCAATGCGCCGTCTTCCGTGGTCTTCCCGTTGCCATCCGTCGCGCCAAGGTGGATCGCGGTAATCGGACGCCAGAACTTGTAGAAATACTTCGTCTTGAACGACGCGACCAGGGCGTCGTTGGTGGCGATGCTGATCAACGCGAGGTTGCGCGCGTTTTCCGACAGGAGTCGCCTCGCGCGATGGCAATCAGCTGCCTGGAGGCCATGTGAAACAGGCAAATCGGCGATAAGGATCCAAAGAAGCGCACGACGAGCGCGCGATCGGCAGGCCGTTGCTGCGGTCGTGGCTAAGGCGGGCCGACGAGTCTTCACTTCGTTGTAGTCCTTTGCGTGCTCGTTGCTGGTCAGCTCCGGTGGCGGGACCGGACGGAAACGGCTCATGCCAGTGACCGGCTGCCGGTAGCGCGATTCCGAATGGCTGACGTCGCCCCAGTTGGCCAGGATTCACGCCAAGCTGAGCACCGCCGGTCGTGGTCGGGCAACCGGGGTAGACGTCCCAGTCCCGGGATCTGACTGGGTGCGGCAGGTAGTTCGTGAGCGGGCTCGAGCCGTCGCCGACGCGCAGAGCGATCAGTGCGGCTGCCGCGGCTTCACCTGTCGCGATCCCGTTGGTTTTCGATGCACCATTCGGGATGAGCGCGAGCGATGCGGCAAGGTCGGCATTCAATGCGGCCGCCGTCGCCGCGTTGCCACCGAAGTAGTTGAACAGCACCTATGCGCCGCTTGAATCGCCGCCGCCTCGGAGATGAGCCGCCTGGCGCGGAAATCGTCAAGCCGGTGGGTGCTGCCGCCGATCAAGGTAACCCTGATAGTCGCCCGTAATGGTGTTGACGGCTGAAGACCTGCGAGCTGCACGATCGCCGCAAAACGGGCGGTGGCAAAGAGGTTGAGCGCAGGAGTTGCGTCGTAAACGTGCGTCGGCGATGGCGTTCCACTGAAGGACGACATCGGCGGCGCGCGCCATCCCGCGCTGAAGCCGAAGAGAAGAATCCACACGGCTGCGACGCAGGTAATGCACGTCTGATTGACGGGATCATAGGGCGCTCCTTAAAGTGAAACGTGACATGGGCCTGGAGAGACGGTCTCGCGAGGGACGCGAAAGCCTGGCATGTCATCCCTCCCATGTATGTAACGGGCCGAGACACCTAAACCGGACACGTTGCTCAGAGCGCCGAAGCTCTTCCTAGTCAGAGCAAAAATCTGAGCCGGCCCCGCCGGAGTCTCAGAAACCGTGCAAGGCGTCCGTGAAACCGTGATCCATATCACTGAAAACAGGATTTTCGTCGACTCAAACATGATTTCGGCGAAACAGGATCTAAAGTGCCGGAAACACGCGAGGCAGCTGCTGACACACAAACCACCAAAGGCCAACGCGGCGTTCGCTTTCCGGCGGATGTCGTCTTTCCGATGAGCGGTGGACGCTTTCCAGGGAGGTAGACTTCGATGATGTTGCAGGTCGTTCGAAACACTGGTACGCCTGGGACGATGCGGTCACGGACGAGTCACGGAACGTGGCCGACATCGCCATGAAGCCGGTGGGGCGAAAGGCGCGCTCACCATCGACGACGACGTACGTATGTATCGGGAAGCGCCGATGTCCGGCGCTTTTCTCGTCCGCCTCAAAGCTGCAGACGGCATTGCGCGAAACAACCCGAAACTCTTTCGTCGCGGATTCGTGATCCGCCACGCCGGCCACGAATACACACACTTCACGCCGCGGTCACTGTTTCGGCGCGCGTTTATCCTCCTGGAGGTTCGCGGCAGATCGGATCGCTCGCGCCGAACAGTGCCTTCACTCGCGCAGCCGCAGCCGGATCTGCCGCACGACCACCGCCTCTTCCCGTTCGCATGTTCATCGTCTGGTTGACGGTGATCTTGTGGAGGCGGGAACAGAACTCGTAAGCTGAAGCGCGTAACACCAACGCCTTTTTTGAGAGATTTGCTGAAATGCTGGAATGAACCGCGAAGCAACGTAGCACGAAGAGAGGTGGCGCGTGATGGCTGAGCCTGAAATGCCGACGGTGGCGGGGCTGGGATTGGGCACGAGGGTTAACGGTGTTCGGGGCGGCGTTTCTGGCCCTCGCCGTCTGCATCTTTGATGCGTTCACCAGCCACAATGGCCACGACGGCCCCCGCCTTCATCATGTTCCGTTCGCGGTCTGACCTCGGGACCGATTTCCCGATGGACGTTCTGCTCTGGTGTCGGCGGCGGCGCCCAATCTGGGTGACCGGAAAGCGGGGCGAGCGTGATGAACGCGCAACTGCTCACGCTGCAGCGCGGCGATCTGCTGCAAGGGAGAATCAGGCGGTACTCGACAAAGCAAGCTGCGTAAACTACTGAGTCCATCCCATGCCGGGGTGGCGAAACTGGCAGACGCACAGGACTTAAAATCCTGGGACTCGAAAGGTCGTGTGGGTTCGATTCCCACCCCCGGCACCAAACGTTAGCGCTCGCGGCCATCGTTTCCCGCTTGTATGGGTGATGGAGGACCGCAATGCGCTGGTTTGTGATTCTGGTGTCTATTGGCGTCCTGACCGCTGCAGGCCTGGCAGCGACGGACTAACGGGGCCGTCGCCCCAGATCCCCACCCTCGGCGTCGCAGCTGCCCCACCGCCGGAATTGACGTTGACACTCCCCTCGGTCGCGGTATCGCGGGACAACAAGAGGTCGAGCGGTTACGAATGGTTGTATCTCCCTGAGGTTCTGATCCGTGAAACGTCCGGCCGCAGCAGCGCGCCGTCGTTTCATGGGGCGCGGGCCCGCGGATGGGCCCCCGATCGCCTACGACTCCGCTGAGGTGGTGCGGCGACCCCAGGTTGGTCACCGACCCGGCGGTCTCAGGGTGTTGGCGCTGAACGTTCCGCCCGGCGGGACGCTGGACCTCTCCACGCACTCCGTTCCTTCGGCTGTTAGCCCGTCCATCTGGTCCACTGATTCGGAATCGTCAGTGATGGTTGCGGTGAGGTTCAGGGATGACCAAGGGAGAACCATCGAGGCGGTGGGATCCATCGCCGTGCCATGATGTCAAAGCCGAGCGAGGTCGCGCGGCGACATGATCAGAGCGCCATTCGTTCGCCGCGACAGACCGCGCGCGCCGCCTCGCTTGATGTCCCAGCATCGTTCTCAAAATCCTGCGCCGCGGAATCCTGGGACTCGAAAGAGTCGTGTGGGTTCGATTCCCACCCCGGCACCACCAGAGATCCTGTTCATGCGAAGCCTTGAGGACGCCAGAGCGTTTGTCCTTCACGTCATCAGCGGCGATGCTTTCGACGATGGCCGGGTGGTCCGTAGCGCTCGCACTGGGCTTGGACCGGCGAGGTCGTCTTATTCGTTCCGGTGTTTATTGCTGCCGCCTTTACGGGTGCATTTGTTCGCGGTCGCCTTCCTGCGGGAATCAGCTGGGTGTGGGTGCCTGCCGCGGTCTGGTTCGCGGGTTGGGCACTATCGAGCATCCCCGAAGGGATGGATCACTTCACGAGGGTGTTCATAGGCACCGGCTACTGTGGAGACTTCGCTTGCGCTGGTCAATGGTTTGTCACGAGTCCACTCGTGGGAAGCCTTTCGTATGTGACTGGCTGCGCGGGCGAAGCGATAGATCCTGCGCTGATTCACGAGGCGGCTATCGAGACGCGGTTCGTCCGAATGCCCGTCAGCTTGAGCTGTAGGCTTCGGACGACGTTCCACGGTGATTGAAATCGTAGGACGTGATGCCGATCCCGGGAGCAAAGCCGATGAACTCGCTGGAGGAAGGGGACCGATACGACATCGTAGTATTCGGGACCGTCCCAGCCCGGTTGCATCCCGGGAATTGATTTGATGGAAGGTTCAGGCTCTTCGTCGACCCACCAGCAGTACGCGATCGTCAGTCCGCGTCAGCATTTCAGTGTCGCAGAAGCGCTTGCCAGGGAGATCGGCGCCTCGAGGAACAGCTCGCTTTCCCGGACGAGGCCTATCAGCAGATCCTTCGGGTCCCTTGAGCCTGTTCAGTGCCGGCTGAACGCGATCGCCTGCGAGCAGGTAATACTTCTGGAGGTTCACGCTCACGAGGAGCGAGGTGCGCGGTTCTCGCTTCGAATCAAAGAACACCAGATCGCGCGGATGGCCTTTCAACACCGCCGCCGTGGTCAATCCCGCGTGATCACCTCGACGATTTCCATCCTCCAGGTTATCTGGCGCCGCTGAACGGCCGATGCCCCCGGTTCAGTCCAGACAACGTTTCCCTCGTAGTTCCAGTAATGCCTGCTTCGAGTGGGAACTCGTGGCGTTCGGCAACCGGATTCTGGCCCAGGAAGCCAAGGGGCCAGCGTCAGAAGCCATGGCGTCAATGCATTCACTGAAAGTAGAGCATACCGGCCCGAAGAGCGCGGACGGCGCCTTCGGGCGAAAGCTGCTCGTGCGGTCAAAGCACCTTTCGCTTAGAACGAGAGTCGGGCACGATTGAGGCGTATCGGCACAGCTGCTGCCGATGTCCTTGACGCCGCCGGCGCCGTTCGAGCGTTCCCGTCCGGCCACTCGCAGCGTGCCCCCCAACCCGGCAGGTGATTCCGCGCAGCACGTTGTTCAGCGTCTCGAATCCTGTTGGGCGTCGAAGAGACCGTTTCCACTGTCGGTTCCGAGGTCGACGCGCCCGAATTCTCGGTCACAAGGATGCCGCTGCCGGCCGTTGGCATCGATGTCGTTGTCTGAGATGTTCGCCTGCGACACGCGATCGACGCTGATGCCGTTTCGCACGTTGTCGCTGATCACATTTCCGGCGATGCCACGCGCGGATGAAGAGAGCGTGACGGAGATGCCGTGTGCCATTGGCGCGATGATTGGCATCCGGACTGGCGACCCGGGTCGTCGGCCGTCCGGAACCCGATGAAGCCAAACGCGTTGCCGGTGAGAAGGATTCCGGCGGCCGCGTTGTTTTCGGATGACGTTGTTCACGATGTTGGCGGTGGCAAAGGCGCCAAGCGTGATCCCGTTGCGTCAGTGAACTCGATGACGTTGCCGTCATTTGATGACTGCGCTCGATCCGCGACTGATATCGATCCCGGCGCGGCCTCCAGTGATCCTCAGGCCATGGATCCGTGACGCCGACCGGTCCTCGCACCTGGAGGACATTCAACGTGGCATCCGGCCCGCTGATCGTTCCGCTGCCGCCCCCCTCCAGCGCGTGGGGAGATCGCTTTCCGGCAGTCACCCCCACGACGTTTCCTGGCACGTGCCGCGGACCTGAATCCCATCTCCCGCTTTCGGGCGCGATCAATCGCACGCTGCAGCGCGCCATGCGGTTCACTTGTCGCAGTCAACGAGCGCCCACCCGTTGTTGCCTGACTGCGCCTGGACGGCGACCGCCAGGGCCGGCCAGCTGAGGAGTGGCACGAGCCAGAGGCAGGCGCCAAGAAGCGTTCGTCGGGTCGTGTTCGTGATCATGTTCGTTCTCCTTGCCGCGTCGACCGCGCATGCTGAAGCGCAGACGTGCTGCTGCCAGTGATCGCGCAAACGGAGACAGGAATGGGTCAGAGCGACGCAAGGCTTGCGGTTGACCGGGCGGCGCCCTATCCTGGCCAAGGCACAGATGGCTACGGCTCGCAGTGTGACGGCGTTACTGGGAGACTGGAGACGTGGCGACGGCGGCACGCTCAATGAGTTGTTGCCACTCGTCTATGCGGAGCTCCGTCGCATAGCCGCTCGACAACTCCGGCGCGAACGCGAGCCAACCACACGCCTGCAGCCGACCGCCCTTGTTCACGAGGTGTACTCTGCGGCTCGTCGACCAGCGACCAGGTCGATTGGCACAATCGAGCGCATTTCTTTGGCGTCGCGGCGCGGGTGATGCGCAGGATCCTGGTCGATCACGCCCGTCGGCACGGCGCGCGTAAGCGGGGCGACGGCGTGCCCTGTGTGTCGATCGATGAAGCAAGGAGTCGGCGTCGGCGCGATGATACGCGATCCCTCGCGCTCGATCAGTGCGCTCGGATCGCCTGGCAAAGGTCGACCCTGAACTCGCCAGGATCGTCGAGCTGCGCGCGTTTCGGTGGACTCACTATCGACGAGGCGGCGCACGTGCTCAAGCGTCTCGCCATCGACCGCCAAGCGGCGACTGGCGCACCGCAAGGCGTGTCTGACTCGTGAGCTTGGCTCTGGAAGCCGACTGATGACGGACGACCGATGGCCGCGTGTCAAGGCGCTCTTTCAGGCCACGGTGGAACGTCCGTCCGCAGAGCGCGACGCTTTTCTTGCCGACGCGACCGGCGGTGACGACGCGTTGCGTCGGCGAAGTCGAGTCCTTTGTTGGCGTCCGACGCGGCAGACTGAGCGCGTCCTCGATCGGCTGCCGATCGCCGCGCGGCCCGCTGCTGGCCGATGGACCGGCTGCCGCCACTCGTCACCGGCCCAGACCTATACGCCGACCTAACGCGAATCGATCGGCCCTCAGCTCGGCGCGGGCGGCGCCATGGGCGAGGTGTATCGCGCGCGCGATGCAAAGCTGAATCGCGATGTCGCGCTGAAGGTGCTGCCCGCGCGTTGTCGCACTCGATCCCGACCGCCTCGCGCGGTTCGAGCGCGAAGCGCAGATGCTGGCCGCGCTCAATCATCCGAACATCGCCGCGATCTACGGCCTCGAAGAGTCGGGCGATGCGCGCGCGCTCGTGCTGGAGCTGGTCGACGGTCCGACGCTGGCCGATCGTCTCGCACGCGGCCCGCTGCCGCTCGAGCGAAGCGCTTGACCGTCGCGCGTCAGGTCGCCGCCGCGCTCGAAGCGGCGCACGAGAAGGGCATCATTCATCGCGACCTCAAGCCGGCGAACATCAAGATCGCCGCAACGGCGCGGTGAAGGTGCTCGACTTCGGGCTGGCGAAAGCGTTCGGACGGTCGCCGCCGCCGATGTCTCGCAGGCGTCAGCACCGACGCTGACCGCGACTCGATCGGCGAGCGGGCATGATCCTCGGCACGCCGGCGTACATGAGTCCCGAGCAGGCGCGCGAGCCAGGTCGCTCGACAAGCGCACCGACATCTGGTCGTTCGGCTGCGTGCTCTACGAGATGCTCGACGGGCCGCGCGCCTTTTGCCGGCGAAACGATTTCAGACACGATCGCGCGCGTTCTGGAGCGCGAGCCCGACTGGGAGGCGCTGCCAGCGGATTTTACGCCCGATCTCGCGTCCGCGAGCTGTTGCGTCGATGCGTGCGAGAAGGACGTCCAGACCGGCGCCTGCGCGACATCGGCGATGCGCAGGTCTTGAGCTCGACGACGGTCGCGCACGGCGACCGAGCGGCGGAACGTGACGGATCCGGTGGTGGCGAGACAGATTCGACGTCGGCGTACGCGGCATGCTCGGAACCGTGGGCGGCGTGTCCGCCGTCGTCGGGTTCGCTCGATACAGCAGACCGCATGATCTCGCCAGGGCGCGGTGGCTAGCGCGTCCTCACCGAGCATTTCGCCAGCTGACGTTCCGGCATGGAGCGATCGGCGGGGGCCCGGCTCGCGCGCCGACGGCGCAGACCGTGGTCTACCGCGCGGCGTGGGCAGGCGCGCGGCCGGAACTCGTCATCGTCCGTCCCGAGAAGTCGGCAGTCGGGCTCGCTGGGACTCGTCGAACGCCGGGATCTACTCGGTGTCGTCTCGGGACGAAGCTGGCGGTTGCGCTCGGCTGTCGCCTGAACTGGGGCCAGATGCCTCGGGACGCTCGCAGCCAGGTGCCTATGGCGGGGGGCTCCCCGCGGGGAGATGGTCAAGGACGTGCTCGATCGCCGACTGGAGTCGCGACGGTCTGCGCATGGCGGTCGTGCTCGTTCGCGGGCGACAGCTACGCGTCTCGACTGCCCGATCGGCAAGGTCCTCTGCCGAGGCACCGGGATGGATGACGGACGCGCGTGTTTCGCCTCGGGGGACGATCGCGTTGCGTTCCTCGACCACGCTCGAGCTCGGCGACACGGGCAGGCTCAGTGCACCGTGATCGACCTCGGACGGGCACGCGAGACGGGGCTGTCGGCCGGAGTGGAAGTCGCTGGAGGGGCTCTGCGTGGTCGGGCAGCGGCGAAGTCTGGTTCGCCGGGTCGCGGACAGCGGGAGGCCGAGCAGTTCCTGCGTTGCACGCGGTGACGCTCTCGGGGCGCGAGCGGACGGTCGCCGTCCTCTCCGGGCACGCTGAAGCTGAACGACATTTCCCGTGACGGCCAGCGCGTGCTGCTGACGCGCGGCTGCCACGCTTACGCGGCGGCATCATCGGGACTTGGCCGCCGGACGGGACCAGGAACGCGATCTGTCATTGGCTCGACTTCTCGACGGTGGCGGACCTGTCCGCGGACGGCGGGACGCTGCTTTGTTCTACGAATGGGGCGAAGGCGTCGGAGCCGACGTCCGACGGTGTTCATTCGCAAGGACCGACGGAAGGGACCCCGTGCCGCTCGGCAGCGGACGGACCACCTGCGCCTTGTCGCCGGATGCGCGGTGGGCGCGTGGCGGTGCAGGAGACCACGCCTCTCAGCGGCTCGCGTTGCTGCCGGCCGGCTCGAGGGCGAAGTGACAGTAGATGCCGCGCGGACCGAATTGTCGAGTGAAGTGGCTCGACTGGGCGGCGTGAGTCGCTCGAAACGGGCGGCGGGTGTTGCTTCGCCGGCCGCGAGTCCGGCGGACGTCCGTCGGACCTACGTGCAGGACGCGGACGGCGGCGAACCGCGTCGCGATCTCACCGGACGGATTCGTCGGCGTGGTCTTGTCGCCGGCCGGACGGAGAGCGTCGCGGCCGTCCGATCCGGTACGCGGCGGAATTAACTACGTGTGTTCCACCGGCGGCTCACATGGCACCGCGCACCGCTTTCGCCGGGTTATCAGTGACCCGGAGACGATGCCGCTGGAGTGGAGCGCGAGACGGCCGCTTCCTGTCTCGCGTCAGAGAAGCCGGCAACCTGGTCGTTGCGGATCGACCGCCTGGATCGTGCCAGCGGGCGCGCCGGCAACTGTGGAAGGCACTCGTGCTCGCCCGACCCGCGCGGTGCTGATCGACATCGGGTCCGGATCAGGGGCAGGTCCGCATCACGCCCGACGGAAAGTCGTGCGCCTACATCGTACTGGACGTTCGAGGGTGAGCTGTATACTGGCGCAGGGGTCTGAAATAGATGGGATCAGGTCGCTTGACGCCCTGGGCTCAGCGGGCGTAGCGTGTGGCACCGAGACATGAGCGCGTCGTCTCGTCGTCGTCGATCGCGGCCGTCTCGGCAGTGGTCGTTTAGAATCCCGTGCCGCTGCTACGCGTGCGGTGAGAAGCTGCTCGTGCTCGGCCGCGGGATTCGATTTCAGTCGAGGCGCACGCCGCGGGCCGCGTCCGTATGCTCTGTCTCCCTCTGAGCCGCTTCACGGGCCGCCCGCTGAGCGGATCCCAACCTCGGAGTCGGCGCTTCGAAGAAGCCGGCCACGCTGTCCGTGCGGCGACCACGACCGTCGGGGACTTGGAGAACGGCCTTGCGGAGCGGAGGACCTACGACGTGGTTCTGGCCAGCACGTCGCGGACGCACCCGATCTCGAACGGGCCCAAGCCGTGACCGCGCGCAACGCGGCGGTCGCTGCGCCAGCGGTCTATCTGGTGGCGCCGGCTCCGACGCAGGCAGAAGGCAGCAGGCCAAAGGCCAGGAAGATCCGGGACACCGCCGCCGAAGGCGTTCGGCGTGGTGGTGGAAGTGCCCGGGACGCCCAGCAGGCCACTGCTGCGCGGCGGTGGACAAGAGCCGTTCGAGGACCTGAAAATAGCACTCGAACGGTCGACGCGTCGTCCGGCACGCGGCGGCACGTCGACGCGATGTCGGTCTGAGCTCCGCAATCGAATGTCGCTCGGCGTGTGGCCGCTAGCCTGGGCCGGCCTTGCCCGTTGCACTCGTCCTGTTCTGTTCCTCACGCGCGCGGCGTCCGGGCGAAGCATCTGTTCCGCCAGCGGGAGGAGGCAACGTCACCGTCGCGTATCAGGAGCAGCTGCTCGCTCGCGGGCACCTCGACCTGAATGGCGACCGCATGGCGGGGCCCAGCGGGACGGATCCGCGCGTGCAGGCGGTCACGCGATGACGCTTGGGCGTCGGAGTTCCGGGGCCTGACCGACCGGCTGGCCGTGTGCGGGTCTCTCCCGTTCGTCCGGTCGCGGTGCGGAGGATCGGCATCCGCACCGCGTCGGTGGGGTGCCCGGCGCGGCGCAAGAGTGGGACGACGGGCACTACCACCCGGAACGTGGCGGGACTTTCAGCGGCGGCCTGCGCCTCAACCTCGTGGCCCGCCCGGTGGCGATCACGCGCGTTCGCCGACGTCGAGTCATTCCCAGCTCACCACTGCCCCGGTCTACCGCCCACGCGGCGGTCGGGAAGGGATCTGCTCGCGCCCTCGCCGTGGGCGGCGCCGTGGGTGGGTTTCTTGGACGGCTGTGCTGCCCGGCCTTTTCTTTCAGAGCCAGTGCTCGTTCGCGCACCGCGGACATCGTCGGCATCCCGCCCGAATCGCAGCCGCGTCGATGCGGAGGTGGGCTACTTCATCACCCCGCGGCTGGCCGTGAGTTCCTCGAATTCTGGGTGACCCACGACGGGTTCGACCTGGTCGGGTTCTTGCCGATGACCGACGCACGATTCCACAGCACGGGTGAGGACATTCCGCCAATCTCCGGCATTATCACGATCAGCTTCAGCGGAGCAACTTCCTGAATCTCGGTGCCGGGGTCGGCTTTGCTGTGAGCAGGTCGCTCGAAATCTTCGCGGCCGGGTCGAACACTGTCACGGGGCGAAAACGTCCACCGCTCCGCGGCGTGACGATCGGTGCAAACATGCACTTCCGCACGCGGAGATCCTCGCATCCTTAGAGGCGCTACCGCCCGAGCGCCACCCCCATGAGCGACACCCCGAGCGACATAGCCCGCTGCACCAGCGGATGAACTCGGCGCGATATCCACCGCGGTCCTGACCGCGGCTGGCGTCGCCGTATCGAGGACCCACGGCAGCGTCACATCGCCGCGGTACTGCGAATTCTTCAGAACCATCCCGAACGCGGCGGCCGAGGCGGCGAACCGGAAGTCGGGGCTGGCGTCCATGAACGCGGCGTCGACGGTCCGGCAGCGGGACGTCCATGCGCGTGCTCTCGGATGCTTCGGGCTGCTTGTATCGGACGCGCAGCACGAGCAAGATCGTTGCTGTTCGACGCTGGCGGCGGTGTCGCGCGCGTCGCCAGCGCCGGCTGGAACACAGACGGATCGATCCAGGGGCCGGGCACGCTGCCGCCGCGCGGCACGATCTCGACAGCGCGGTCAGCAGCATGGCCGGCGCCCATCTCGCCCGCATCCTTCAGGTCGTTATTGAAGTCCTCGGGGCGCAGCGCGCGGTTCTCGTAGCCGATCAGCCGGTAGGCTGCGACCGTCGCGCGGGTTGAACTCCACCTGGAGCTTGACGTCCTTCGCGACGGTGCACGAGCGTGCGCGCTCAGCCTCCTCGACCAGCACCTTGCCGGGCCTCGTTCAGCGAGTCGATGTAGCGCGTAGTTGCCGTTGCCCTTGTCGGCCAGCTTCTCCATCGTCGAGTCCTTCAGGTTGCCCGTGCCGAACGCCGAGCACGCGTCAGGAAGACGCCGCTCTTCGCGCTGCTCCTCGATCAGGCGGGTCAGATCGCCCTGGCTCGGTGACGCCGACGTTGAAGTCGCCGTCGGTGACGAGGATGACGCGATTGACGCCGCCGCGGATGAAGTTGTTCGCGGCCTGCTGGTAGGCGAGCTGGATCCCGGCGCCGCCGTTGGTCGATCCGCCGGCCTGGAGGTTGTCGATCGCCTGCGCGATCACACACCTTGCGCTCGCCGCTCGTCGTCGGCAGCACGAGTCCGCTGCTGCCGGCGTAGACGACGATCGAGACCATGTCGTTTTCGCCGAGCTGATCGACGAGCAGCTTCAGTCCGCTCTTCACCAGCGGCAGCTTCTGCGGCATGTTCATCGATCCCGACACGTCGATCAGGAACACCAGATTGCTGGTCGGCCGCTGCTTCGCGTCGATGCTCGCGGGCCTTCGATGCCGATGCGCACGAGGCGGTGCGCTGAATTCCACGGCGCATCCGCGACTTCCATGCTGGCGCCAATCGGATGGCTGCCTGACGGACGGCGCGTAGTCGTAAGTGAAGTAGTTGACGAGCTCCTCGATCCGAACCGCGTCGGCGGGCGGGAGCTGGTTCATGATTCAGGAATCGCCGGACGTTCGAGTAGGACGCCGTATCGACGTCGATCGAGAACGTCGCCAGCGGTTCCTGGCTCGCACGCACGAAGGTGTTCTCGGCGACGCGTGCGTAGGACTCGGTTACCGCTTGGCGGCCGCGGGACGCTGTACCGCGCCGTCGGAACGGGAGAGCGGGCGAGCGCCGAGCGGCAGGTCGGCGGCGGGGCAGCAACGCGGCTGGCGGGCGTGAGCGGCGAAGACCACCGCCCACCGACGACGCCACCGGGTACGCCCCGGTGACGATCCCCTCCTGGTTAGCGGCGGACCCACCGCCACCCCCACCCTCGTGCGCCACGCCGCGAGATTCCTGCTGGCCGTTCCTCCCCGTCCCTGCTGTCCCTGGGCGGGGCTGGTAGCCTCTGAACTTTGGACGTCGACCGCGGGAGCCTCGGCAGCCGCGACGGTTTCGGCAGGGCCCGACCCATCGTGAGTCCCGTGGAGCGCGCCGGGTGCGGCCTGGAGATCCGACGCAGTTCGAAATCCGGGAAGCGTCGCGGTCAGGCGATATGGCTGTCCAGGCTGAACGTTGTCGGGCGTATCGGCCGTGCTGTGTCGGTCACCGCGGCTTCTCACAATGCCGCTCGGGGAAATTCATCGCGGTGACCGTCACGCCCGGCAGCGGCAGCGCCGCTTCGCATCGGCGAATCGATCCGGTCAGCGTCGTTGCTGTCGACGGATTCAGGTTGCCTGACTGCTCGACGCTGAGCGTCGAGTGCGTTTGACAGCCGGCGGCGCTCAGGCGCTCGCGAGCGGCTGTGCGGCCGAATCGCGCGACCTTCGTGCGCTGGGCCGCGAATCGAGTCCGTGCGGGCGGCCGCGGCTCGCGCCTGGGCGAGCGCACGGACGACCCCAGGGCGATGCGGTTTCCGGCAGCACGACGGCGGCGACGATGACCGCTGCGGCGGCCGCGCCAAGGCCCAAGCTCCATCGCGTCGGAGCAGAGGCCGCATGTGGGCGAACCAACGCGCGCGGCCTGCGTCCGCTGCGTCGGTGGACAGCCGCTCGTTGCGCTCGTCGGGTGAGCAGGCTCCGGTCGACTCCGGATACCAGAGGGCGTCATCGATGGCGGACGCCGACACCTTCCAGCCGTCATTGACGAGCGCGCGCGCCTCTGCGGACGACTCGAGCAGGCGCTCGACCGAGGCGCGAGTCAGCCCCGTCGAGCTCGCCCAGTAGATAGGCGGTCCCGACTTCGGATCGTTCGGGTTGATCTCGTGGAGTACTTCATGACCAGCTCCTGTCGTTTCCGCACTCAGGTGGCTGCGGATCGCGCGCACCGCGGATGAAGAAGGAATCCAACGTTGCTGACGGAGAGCGCGGTGATCTCGCTGATTTCCTTTGTAACTGAGGTCGCACTGGAACTTGGGGCAACCACTTCGCGCTGGTTGGCGGGAGCTTCTCCAGGGTGTCGTGAATCCCTGGCAAGTGCCTGGCCGCGCGTCGGTTGTTCGTCGAGGTCGCAGGCGACCGGGAATTGCTTCTCGTCTTCATGGAGGCCATGCGAGCCGCTCTTCTTCCGCGTATCCAGCGCGAGGTTCCGGCACACCGTGAACAGCCACGGCGCGAGATGTCCTTCGAGCCTCGCTGGGTCTTCCCGGCACAGGCGCAGAAGGTCTCCTGCACGACGTCCCGGGCCGACTCCAGGTCGCCGAGGAGCCACTTCGCGTAGCGCAGATCAGCGGCCGCTCGTGGAGCTCCAGCGCATCGGCCACCAGGGTGGATTTCGGCGTCCGGCTCATTCGGGTCTCTATGGACGATAACGAAACAGCGGCGGCTTTAGCAATACGTAACC
>ERZ1370068.2279-contig-1434_pt1 | contig 82676 bp, 133 predicted proteins | sample MGYA00561227_ERZ1370068 | MGnify/ENA primary metagenome ERZ1370068 (study PRJEB38410, sample SAMEA6850437) | metagenome | study: Metagenomic assessment of the ecological functions of the soil: analysis of the soil microbiota associated with the...
CTTCACCGTCCTGCAGGAAGTAGCGCTTTAGCGCTGACGCCGGAGGCGTCGCGGCCGAGTGACGACGGCGCGTCGAAGACTCCGTCAGTTCACGCGGGCGACCTGCGACCAGATTGTCGGAGAAGGTCGGCGCCCGGCCGAGGCTGCAACAAGGCGTCCGACGAGATCGAGTTCACCGACCCGTCTGAGCGGTTGAGGCTCCGCCAATAGCCGAGCGTGGCCACGATCACGCCTTCCTGCACGTCGTCGGTGACGCGCGCAACGCCCTCGAAGTCGCCGCGGTCGTTGAACACCCGCACCGGATCGCCCTCGCGGATCGATGCGCTCTGCCGCATCCTGGCCGGCTGATCATCACGAACTGCTCGCCCTGCCCTTTGATCTTGTGCGGCTCGTTGGCGTAGCACGAGTTGAGGAAGCCGTGGCTCTTCGGCGAGATGATGTTGAGCGGATAGTGCTTGGCGCAGGTCGGCATTGGTCTCAGGCGCTCTCGCGCGGCGGCACGTAGCCGGGCAGCGGATCGACGTCGTCGCCCGATCTGCATCGCCTCGTACATCATGCCGGAACGGCGGTGCGACGAAGTTCTTGGCGTCGTTCGACGCAGAACTCGACCTTGCCTGACGGCGTCGGGAACTTGCCGTCGCGCGTGCGGCAGCGCGGTCGTCGGGCGTGCCGACGGCGAGCTGGAAATAGCCGTGCTTGCGTGAAATAGCTCCATGTCGATGCCGCCCATCTGCGGCGTCGTCCCAGTTGATGTAGTGCTCGGCAAGCTCGCATGTCGGTCATCTTGAACAGCGTGATCGTCGAAGCCCATGCTCGTCGGCGAGCAGGCGGAAGATCTCGCGCGTTGGACTTCGCACTCGCCGCGCGGCTCGATCGGCCTTCTCGTTGATGCGTCAAATAGAAATGGCCCCAGGAGAACATCATGTCGTCGTGCTCGCCGGCCATGGTCGCGGGCAGGATGATGTCGGCGTATGCCGCCGTGTCGGTGACGAAGTGCTCGGCCGACGACCGTGAACAGATCCTCGCGCGACAGGCCCTTGCACGATCTTGTTCGTCTCGCGGCGCCTGGCTCACCGGGTTGGTGTTGTAGACGTAACAGGCCCATGATCGGCGGATCGAGCTTCATCTCGCCGGTCGAGCGCCTGGCCGAGCTGGAGGTTGTTGACCACGCGCGTGCCCGGCCTGATGAAGTCGGGCCGCGACACGCGCACCCAATCGACCGGGAACTCCCACAGCGGCATCTGCAACAGTCCGCCGCCGACATGACGCCATGAGCCGGCGAGCGCCGGGATGGCGCACACGGCGCGGATGGTCTGCGCGCCGCCGGCGTGCCGCTCGAGCGCGACGCCCATGCGGATGACGGAAGGCTGCGCTGGTGGCGAACTCGTGCGCAAAGCGGGCGATATCCGCGGCCGGCACGCCGGTGACACTGCTCGACATAGTCGGGCGTGAACTCCTGGCGCGCGCTCGGCTGAGCTCGTCGAAGCCGACCGTGTGCTTGTCGACGCAGTCCGCGGTCGACAAGGCCGTTGCTCGATCATCGCGGCGATGACGCCCATGGCGAGCGCGCCGTCGGTGCCGGGCTTCGGCATGATGTGCCAATCGGCCTGCTTGGCGGTGCGCGAGCGTGTAGGAATCGATCACCACGACCTTGGCGCCGCGCTTCTGCGCCTCGAGCACGAACGGCCAATGATGCAGATTGGTCGAGATCGAGTTGCACGCCCAGATCACGATGTATTTGCGAATGGACGAAGCTCTCCGGGATCGACGCCGCCGGTCGGGCCGACGGTCAGCAGCCATGCGGTCGAGGAGCCGGAGGCGCAGAAGGTCTTCTCGTTCACCGTCGAGCCGAGCTTGTTGAAGAACGGCGTCGCCGGCGGTCGATGCCCTGCACCAGCCCTTCATTGCCGAGATAGATTAGCGGCATGATCGCCTGGCTGCCGTATTCGGCGATGATGTCGCTTCCAGCGCGACGCGATCTCGGCGATCGCCTCGTCCCAGGTGATGCGCGTGAATTGGCCGCGAGCCCTCTTCGGCCCCGACGCGGCGCAGCGGATAAAGCACGCGGTCGGGATTGTAGTGGTGGTCGTGGAAGTCCTTCAGCTTCACGCAAAGGCGTGCCGCGCGTCATCGGGTGGTCCTTGTTGCCCGCGCACCTCGACGAGCTTGCCGTCCTCCACCTCGTAGATCATGGCGCAGGTGTCGGGGCAGTCATGCGGGACACCCGCCGAAGAAGGTTTTGCGTGCCGGCTGATCGTTCATGCCTCGAGCCCTCCCTTAGAGACTTGCTCCGCCGGCTTCTCGCGGCCGGCAATCGCATCGAGCCTACGGACGCGCCGCGCACTTGTCGATCAGCAAGAAGGGAGAAGATCCATGACTTTGGCGAGCTCCGCGCAAGCCTAAGCGACGCAGGCAAAGGGGACTGGACGAAAGCGCTTCCGCCTTTCATATTCTCTGTCTTGCGGGCCGCGGCCTCCGCGCTCAAATGGCCGAAATCAGCCCTCTTCGTAACGATTAAGGCGGCCCGGCATTGCCTCGGCACAATGCACATTGAGCCCATCGTCCCGCTGCCCTCGGAGGCGCCGTTGAACCAGGCGAAATCCATCGACCAGGCGCTCGTCGCCGAGGCGTTTCTGACGGCCGACCATCTCGAAGCCCCGTTGGCCCCAGCGGCCTCAGCTCTATCTCGGGCAGTCGCGCGAGCTGCTTCCCAGCTCGAGGCGACCTACGATCGGCTCAGTTGCCCGCATCGCCGACAATGTCCAGCGCCAGCAACCAGGTGCCAGCGGTCGGCGAGGTCTTGCCCGCGTTCTGCATGACCGACAGTGAAGGGAAGCTCGTCGAGCTTGCCGCGCTGCTGGATAACGGCCCGCCATGATCAGCTTCAACCGCGGGCCCTGGTGCGACCTATTGCGGGCTCGAGCTTCATTCGCTCGCCCGCGCCCATCCCGAAATCGTCGCGGCCGGAGGAGACGTGATCTCCATCGTGCCGGAGACCGCCAAATATGCCGCGCGAACCTTCAGGCAACGCGCGGGGTGCCGTTCCGCGTGCTCACCGACGTGGATCTCGGCTATGCCCTCGGTCTGGGGCTCGTCGTTCTGGGTCGGCCAAAGGTCATGGACATGTACCGGGGCTTCGGCATCGACCTTGCCCAGTTCCAGGGAAATGGCGGCTGGTTCCTGCCCATCCCTGCCACCCTCGTGGTCGGCCGCGACAGCCGGGTCAAAGCCCGCTTCGTCGACCCCGACTTCCGCCACCGCATGCCGACCGAGGACATCGTGGAAGCGGTACGCGAAGCCGCCCAGGGCTGAGCCGATGCCGCGCCTCTGCATCGGTCCGGCACATCAACAATGCGAAACAGGGGGACAACAGCTCGCGCCGGCTAAAGTTTTTCCTACCGGCCTCGCTCGCTCAGGCTCTAAACTCAGCCGTCGCAATTGGGGGGAATGCACATGTCACTCCGGCACAATCCTGATCATCATTCTCATTCTGATCCTGCTCGGCGTCATTCCGACCTGGGGCCACAGCCGGGGCTGGGGCTACGGTCCATCCGGCATCGTCGGCCTGATCCTGATTATCCTCTCTTGATCTTGCTGCTGCTCGGGAAGATCTAGCCGCGCCATGACTGTCGCGGGGGAGCGGGTTGGCTATGCCGGCCCGCGAGTCTCCGTTCGTCAGAATCCTGCCGGCTTGCGTGCGCCGACCTCGAGGCTCGCTCCTGAGCAGGAGGAACAGCGCCAGCCCATTCAACGAGATGCCAGGACGAAATGGGTGCCGATGTTGCGTCCTTGGAGCTGGTAGGCGTCGCACAGCGCAAGATCGAGGGAGCGGAAGGTCACCGAGATGGCGAAGATCAACGCCGCCCAGAGGATGAAGGGGGCAGCCGGATGCTTCCGCTCGGCGAGCAATCCTCCGACGATCGCCATGGCGAGCAGCGCCGGCAGATAGACGAGGCTGCCGTTCAGGCACTCGGACGCGCCGGCTGACCTCCGACACCGGGGAAGCCGATGCCGCCGCCCCAGCATTTGAGCTGCATGGTGAGAAACACGATGGCGGCAAAGCCGATCAAAGTGAGCACGGTCCAGCCCGGCGGCACGCCCAGGAAGCGGTTCAGCGCAAACGCCGAGATAGACGAGCATGGAACACGTCGATGGGGATGACGTCGGCGAGCAACGACGCGCGGTCGGCCAAGAGATGGAAGGCGAGGCTGCCGAGCCCGATCACGAAGACAAGCGCGATGAGCAGAAATGGTCGGCGCTCCGCATCTCCTTCGGCCGGCGAAACAACAGCAGGAGCGCGACCAGCGCCGCCAGCAAAAGGCTGGCATTGCTTGCGGCGTTGAACGGCTCGGCGAAGAGCGCTTCGCTCCTGCCCCGCTCGCAATAAAGGGAACACGCGCTCGCTCAGGCCCATGGCGCTCCTCCTCCCAGCGCTAGGAAGGCTCGTTGGCCTGGGAAAGTTCCATGCTTGCCGCCTTTCAATTCTTCTCTTCGCGTCCTATGCTCGACTCGAAAATCGGGCTGTGGGGGACCACGTCATGAAGGCGGCGAACACCATCGCGATCGTCACCGGCGTGGTCGCGCTCGGCGTGGGCGTTCTCGGCGGACCCGCGAACGCTGAGCGATGGCGGCAGGCGGTTACCGATCCCGCCTATCCTCACATTACCGTGCAGAGCGAGTTATATCCTTCCGAGACCATTTCGGCGCCGGTCCGCAGCGGCCCGCGCGGAGATGAGGTGCGGCTGCCGGGAGGGACCTGGGTCCCTTGCGGTTTCAATTGCTATTTCACGCTCAGAAACGCGACGATCGATTTCTGGCGGCGCTACGACGTATTTCCTCAGATAGACCGCCGGAGCCTATTCGTCCTGCGGGATGTCTTCCTCGTTCGATAGGAGGACCTTCTTCGTCGTCGTCGTCGCTCGACGGCATGCCGAGGCTCGCCTTGCACTCGTCCTCGAAGCCTTCGTTTTTGCCATCAGATCTTCGAGCGTGGGATAGCTCGCCGCGTCCTCGTCGGTGATCTCGTCCTTGTGCATCTTGGTCATCATGTCGACGTCGGACTGGCTGATCTTCTTATCCTTGAACTTGCCGGCGATGCACTCGCAGTAGAGTTGCGGCGTGGCCTTGCCGCCGCTCGCCGCAAAGCCCGGCTCGTCGGTGACCACGGGATCGGCGACGCAGGCAGCGAGGAAGGCCTCGGTGTTGAGCGTACCGGCCGGTGCAGCCTCGGCGCCGCCGGCCGCGAGAACGAGAAGCCCCGCAACGATAGGGCCGCGCATCAGACCATCGACCATACTACCCTCCAATGGCGTGCGAGCACGGCTCTGGCAAGAGGGGCTTAACTGCCGCGCCCAAGCATAAGAAAGGAATCGGCCTACCGGCAACTGCCCATAATGGCCATCGCCGCGGCAATCTGGCGTTTTGGTTGAGAGACTTTTTTACTGCTTCTTGGGCGGCAGGGCGAGCCGAATATGCAGCTCTTTCAGCTGCTTGTCGCTCACTTCGGAGGCGCGCCCATAAGCAAATCTTCCGCCTGCTGGTTCATCGGGGAACATGCACGACCTGGCGCAGATTCTCCTCGCCGCACAGCAGCATGACGATGCGGTCGATGCCGGGCGCGATGCCGCCATGGGGCGGCGCGCCATATTGCAGCGCGCGCAGCATGCCGCCGAAGCGCTGCTCGAGCACGTCCTTCGGATAGCCGGCGATGGCGAAGGCCTTCTCCATGATCTCCGGCTTGTGATTGCGGATGGCGCCGGAGGACAGCTCCACGCCGTTGCAGACGAGATCGTATTGATAGGCGAGGATGTCTTCAGGCTCCATGCGTCTCGAGCGCTTCGAGCCCGCCTTGCGGCATGGAGAACGGATTGTGGGAGAAGTCGATCTTCTTCTCCTCCTCGTTCCACTCATACATGGGAAAATCGACCACCCAGCAGAACTCGAAGCGATCCTGCGCGATGAGGCCGAGCTCCGAGCCGAGCTTGGTGCGCGCGCGACCGGCGAAATCGACGAACTCCTTAGGCAGGCCCGCGACAAAGAAGACGGCGTCGCCGCCCCTCAAGCCGAGCTGCTCGCGGATCGCCTTGGTGCGCACCGGACCGAGATTGTTGGCGATCGGCCCCTTGCCGGCAGGATCGGCCTCTGAAGCGGTGCCGCTCGCCGCCTTCTCGAAGCTGATATAGCCCATCCCGCGCTGGCCCTCGGCGATCGCCCAGGCGTTCATGCGGTCGCAGAAGGCGCGTGAGCCCCCGCCCGGCGCCGGGATCGCCCAGATGCGCGTGTTTGCGTCCATGTCGATCATGCCGGCGAACAATTTGAAGCCGGAGCCGCGGAAATGCTCGGTCGCGTCCTGCATCTCGATCGGGTTGCGCAGATCCGGCTTGTCGGTGCCGTATTTGCGCATCGCCTCGGCATAAGGGATGCGCGGGAACTTCTGCGTCACCGCCTTGTCGCCGCCGAATTCCTCGAACAGCCCGCGCATGATCGGCTCGACCGTGTCGAACACGTCCTCCTGCGTGACGAAGCTCATCTCCAGGTCGAGCTGGTAGAACTCGCCCGGCGAGCGATCGGCGCGGGCATCCTCGTCGCGGAAGCACGGCGCGATCTGGAAGTAGCGGTCGAAGCCGGCGATCATGATCAGCTGCTTGAACTGCTGCGGCGCCTGCGGCAGCGCGTAGAACTTTCCCGGATGCACGCGGCTCGGCACGAGATAGTCGCGCGCGCCTTCAGGCGAGGAGGCGGTGAGGATCGGCGTCTGAAACTCGAAGAAGCCCTGCCTCGCGCATGCGGCTGCGCAACGACCAGATGATCGCCTGCCGCTTCATGATGTTGGCGTGCAGGCTCTCGCGGCGGAGGTCGAGGAAGCGGTATTTGAGCCGCGTCTCCTCCGGATAGTCCTGGCTCGCCGAACACCGGCAGCGGCAGCTCCTTCGCCTCCGACAGCACCTCGATCGCCTTGGCCCTGACCTCCACCTCTCCCGTCGGCAGACTTGGATTGACTGGTTTCGGCGGAGCGGGCGACGACCTCGCCATCGACGCGCACCACCCATTCCGGCTTCAGCGTCTCCGCCTCGGCGAAGGCCGGCGAAGCCGGATCCACCACGCATTGGGTGATGCCGTAATGGTCGCGGAGATCGATGAACAGCAACCCGCCATGGTCGCGCACGCGATGCACCCAGCCGGAGAGCCGGACGGTCTGGCCGACATTCTCTTTCCGCAACTCGCCACAGGTTTTGGTGCGATAGGGATGCATGACCGGAAGGACAAAGGTGGAGATGGGAGGATCGCGCCGGAACAGCGCATGGGACGACCCGCCTTGTCAAGGCAGGCGGCGGCTGCGGAACAAAGGGAGCGCAGCCAAGTTTATTGCCCATGCGGCACATTGAGGGAGAATTTCAATGTTTAGGATTGTTGGGAGCCTTCCCGTAAGGACGCGTTTGCCCCTTGAGGCCTGGGCGCTCGCGGGGCTCGTGGCACTCTTCTCGTTGGTGTCCTCGCTCGCGCACATGTCGGTCGCCGACCACGCGCGGCCGAGCCTCGAGCAAGCGACCGATCAGGTGAAGTCATCGCAGCAAGCGCGTGTTTGAGCGATCGGCTCACCCACGAGCCATGAGCACTGCGGCCCATCGCCGCCTCTACCAGTAAACAAGTCAGACAGCCGTCGCCCGGCTTCCCACGGTCGGTACTACCGATCGGCGCGGTGCCCCGCGATCAAAGTACGGGGTAAGTCGATTGACGTCGATCGGCGCACTTGGCCTCAAGCCGTGCCTTAAGCTATATCCGCACCCGATGCATCTCATTGCCCGCACCGAGGACCTGGCCGAGGCTTGCGCGCGGCTTGGCGCTGCGCCCTTTGTGGCGGTGGACACCGAGTTCATGCGCGAGCAGACCTTCTGGCCCCGGCTCTGCCTCATCCAGATGGCGGCGAACGGCACCGAGGTCCTGGTGGACAGTCTCGCGCCGGAATCGACCTTCAGCCCTTCTTCGATCTGATGGTCAACGAGCAGGTGCTGAAGGTCTTTCATTCGGCGCGCCAAGACATTGAAATTGTCCATCATTTGGCGCGGGTGATCCCGCATCCGATCTTCGACACGCAAGTTGCCGCCATGGTCTGCGGCTTCGGCGAGGCGGTGAGCTACTCGATGCTGGTGAAGCGGCTGTTGAACCGCAACCTGGACAAGACCTCGCGCTTCACCGATTGGAGCCGCCGTCCCCTCTCCGAGCGCCAGTTCACTTATGCGCTCGGCGACGTCGTAGCATCTCCGCGACCTCTACCCGAAGCTCCGCAGCCAGCTCGACCGGTCCGAGCGCGCAAGCTGGCTCAACGAGGAGATGGCGGTGCTCACCGACCCTGCAACCTATCGAGCTGCATCCCGAGCACGCCTGGAAGCGGCTCAAGATGCGCATCAAGACGCCGAAGTCTCTGGCCGTGCTCATGGAGCTTGCCGCGTGGCGCGAGCGCGAGGCGCAGAGCCAGGACGTGCCCCGCGCCCGCATCCTGAAGGACGAGGCGCTTTACGACATCGCCAGCCAAGCGCCGCGGACGGCCGAGGACCTAGGCTCGCTCAGGACCCTGCATAACGGCTTCGCCCGCTCCACTGCGCGGCCGCGCCGTGCTCGAGGCGGTGTCCAAGGGGCTCGAGCGCGATCCAAAGACCATCCCGCCGATCGAGCGCGGCGAGCCGATGCCGCCTGAGGCGCAAGCCGTGGTCGATCTCCTGCGCGTGCTGCTCAAGGCAACGGCCGGCCAGCCATGGCGTGGCGCCGAAGCTGATCGCGACCAGCGACGAGCTGGAAGAGATCGCCCGCTCCGATGAGATCGACGTGCCGGTTCTGCGCGGCTGGCGGCGGAAGCTGTTCGGCGACGACGCGCTTGCCTTGAAGCGAGGCGAGCTTGCCCTCGATCATCAAGCAAGGGCGAAGTGACCGTGCTACCGGCTGACCAGCCAAAGAATGAGCGAAAGCAGCAGGCTCACGAGGATTGAGGTGGTGATCGGCAGGTAGAGCACGAAGCCGTCGCGGTCGATGACGATGTCGCCGGGCAGCCTGCCGAGACCGAAGCGCACGCTGGCAAAGGTCAAGAGACCACACGACAGCGATAAAGGCGACCACCAGACAGAGCGTAGCGCGTCATCTGCGCGACTTCGGCTTGCGCTTGGTGATGCGCATCTTCACCGTGGCACGCACCTCTTCGGGCAAGGCTTCAAGCGCATCGAGCATGGTTTTCAACTCGGCGCGCAGCCCATGGATCTGATCGATCAGGTTGAGCAGCACCGGCACCTGATCCTCGTCGAAGCCGAGCTTGTCCTCGAGGTCGCGGATCAGCGCCGCGCGCGCCATGTCGGCTTCGGAGAAGCGCTTCGCTCTGCCTTGGCGGCGGGCCTGATCCAGCCTTGCCGCACCCAGACCCGTGAGCCGCGTCACGGTGACGTGCTGCACGCGAGCAACGATGTCGCGTTCGGTCAACATCAGGCCTGCTCTTCATGCTTGCGCCGCGGATCGTAGCGGTGCTTGCCGCGCCATTCTTCGGCAAAGGCCTTCAAATCCTCATCGATCCTGTCCGGCATCACCACGGTGAGCTTGACCAACTCGTCACCAAGCTTGCCGTTCTTGCGCTTGATGCCGCGGCCCTTCAGCCGCAGCGTCTTGCCGGTATTGGTGCCAGGCGGGACCGTGGCAAAGACGTTGCCGGTGATGGTGGGCACCTCGACTTTGCCGCCGAGCACGGCCTCATCGAAGGTGATCGGCACTTCGACGACGATGTCGTCGCCCTCGCGCTTGAACACCGGGTGCGGCTTGACCAGGATCTCGACCAGCGCATCGCCGGACTCGGCGCCGCCAAGGCCGGGCATGCCCTTGCCCTTGAGCCGCATCACCTGACCTTCCTCGACGCCGGCCGGAATGGTCACGTCGAGCGTGCCGCCGTCGGGGAGCGTGATGCGCTTCTTGGCGCCGTTCACCGCCTCGAGGAAATCGATCTCGAGCCGGTATTGAGCGTCCTGCCCGCGCATGGCGAAGCGCTGACCGCCGGCGCCGCGCGCACCTGCCCTCTGCCGAACAGATCGCCGAACAGATCGGAGAAGCCGCCAAGGTCCTCGTAACCCGCAGTCGAGCGGTAGCGCGCGCCATCCTCGCCGCCGGCATATTCGCGATAGTAACGCTGCTGCGGACGCTCCTGCCCGCTCGCATCGATCTCACCGAGGTCGTAACGCCGCCGCTTCTCGGTATCGCCGAGAATGTCGTAGGCGGCGGTCACCTGCTTGAATTTGTCCTCGGCCGCCTTGTCTCCCGGATTGAGGTCGGGATGCAGCTTCTTGGCGAGCTTGCGATAGGCCTTGGTGATGTCCTCAGCCTTCGCGGTGCGCGCCACGCCGAGAACTGAATAGAGATCGTCTGCCATTCTTGGAGCTTAGCGCTGCTGCCTAACGGTGGGCTTCTGAACGCCAAAGGCTGGCGCCTTCTCCTCATAGCATATGATTTGGGAAAAGCGGCCTCGTCCAGCAAGTTGAGACTCAGCTTGCCGCGAGCTGAAATGAGCGGCCGACGCGGATTTCGGCATCCCGATCGAGCAGGTCAGCCAGCACCTTGAACCTGCGGTCCACCCGCTCCCCTTCGAGGTTGGAATAGGGCTCGGGCAAGGTCCAGACCAGCCGGTTGCCCTCATAGCCGATCGGCGTGTTGGTGAGCACGCCCGGCATCGAGGCCGACACCATATGGGCGGCGCGGAAGGCGGCGCCAAGGATGCGCGCGCGCTTCAGCATGTCCTTGTCGACCAGCTCGATCAGGCTTTGGCTCAGCTCGTCTTTCAGCGTGCCTTCGTTGCGATAGTAGACGGTAAGCGCGAGGAACGCCCGGCCCGGATGATCGACCCCGACGAAATTGCCGTGGGCCACGAGGTTCAAGCTCTGAATGCCGCGATAATCCGGATGAGCGTGCCAGCCGATGTCGGACAGGAGGCAGGCGGCATGGCGCAGCCTCCTCTGCTCCGGCGTCTCGGTTGGTCCGGGCGCGCGGAACAGCGCATCGGTCCAGAAGCAAAGCTCATAGGCTGAGTCGATGGAGCGCGAGCGGCGCCGGGCGAGATCGTCGCAAGCGGCGAGCAGCGGGTCCTTCCGCCGCTCCTCTTCGCTCAGCATGGTGCACAAGCAGGCCCTCGCGGATGCCGAACACCGAGATCACCACGGCGCGAGGCTTCACTTGCCTGATCAGCCGTTCGAGCACCAGCGAGCCATAGGGGATCGGTCTCGCGCCGCGCGCCGGAAATGTCGCGGATGCCGGCCAGCGAGCTTTGCGACTGCTGGTCGAGCAGGCTCGCGAATTTGAGCGCCTCGGCGGCGTCGATCCGGTAATTGTGCATGACGTTCAGCGGATAATTGGTCTGCGTCATGTGCAGCCGCGCGAGCGCTCGCCACGTTCCGCCGATGGCGTAGAAGTCGCGGTCCTTGCCCTTGTCCAGCCAATCGACCTTGGCGAGCTCGGCGTCGACGATCTCTCGCGCCCTCTTCAAATTGCCGCCTGAGGCATCGATCAGCCGCAAGCCGCCAAGCGGCAGGGTCGCGGCATCGCCGAGCTCTGCCTTTGCGTACGTCGATCAGCTCGAGGCTGCCGCCGCCGAGATCGCCGACGAAGCCGTCGGCGTCGTGAATGCCGGCGATGACGCCAACGGCGGCGAGCTCAGCCTCCTTGGTGCCGGTCAGTACGCCGATCGGCACTTCGATGATGCGCTCGGCCTGAGCGATGAACTCGGGACCGTTCTCGGCTTCGCGCGCCGCCGCCGTGGCGATCGCCTCGACCCTGGTCACGCCCATCTGGTCGATCAGCGCGCGAAAGCGGCGGAGCGCCCGCAGCGCACGCGCCACAGCATCGGCGCCAAGCCGCCCAGTGGTGGCAATCGAGCGCCCGAGGCCGCACAGCACCTTTTCGTTGAACAGCGGGGTGGGCGCCCGCGTCGCGCCCTCATAGACCACGAGCCGCACCGAGTTCGAACCGATGTCGACCACGGCGACGGGGCTCAGCTCGATTTCTGCGCGCCATGACGGGGGCTACTCGCCGCGACTCAACCAGACTCGACCAGGCGCGCGAACCGCGGCGGCATGTTCTCTTTGAGAGAGGTGCCGCGGCCTGAGAGACTCGGATTGGTCATGAAATAATCCTGCGCGCTGAATGGTTCCTGCCCTTCCCTAGCCGGATCCGCTCCGAACTTCCATCCGGCCTCACGCGCCAGCTCTGCACATTGTCCTTGAGGTTGGCCACCATGATCTGATCGAGGATCTGCTCGTGCACCGTCGGGTTCTTGATCGGCACCATGGCCTCCACACGCCGATCGAGGTTGCGCGGCATCATATCGGCCGAGCTGATATAGACGGCGGCGTTGCGGCTCGGCAAGGCCGTGGCCGGCGCCGAAGCAAAAGATGCGCGAATGCTCGAGGAAGCGCCCGACGATGCTCTTCACGTGGATGGTCTCGGAAAGATGCGGCACGCCCGGCCGCAGGCAGCAAATGCCGCGCACCACGAGATCGATCTCGACGCCCGGCCTGGCTTGCCTCGTAGAGCGCGTCGATGATCTCGGCATCGACGAGCGCGTTCATCTTCATCCAGATCGCCGCCGGGCGCGCCGGCCTTGGCGTGATACATCTCCTCGCGGATATGGTCGAGGATGCGCGCCCTGATGCCGTGCGGCGAGACCGCCATGGCCTCAAGCTCGGCAGGCTCGGCATAGCCCGTGACGAAGTTGAAGATGCGCGACACATCGTGGCCGATGGTGCGGTCGGCGGTGAAGAAGGACAGGTCGGTGTAGATCTTGGCGGTGACCGGGTGGTAGTTGCCGGTGCCGACATGGCAGTAGGTGACGAGCTCGCCACCCTCGCGCCGCACGATCAGGCTGCAGCTTGGCGTGGGTCTTGAGCTCGATGAAGCCGTACACCACCTGCACGCCCGCGCTTTCCAGATCGCGCGCCCATTTGATGTTGGCTTCCTCGTCGAAGCGGGCCTTGAGCTCGACCACGGCGGTGACCGACTTGCCGGCTTCCACCGCGTCCTTCAGGGCCTCGATGATCGGCGAGGTCTTGCTCGTGCGGTAGAGCGTCCATTTGATGGCCACCACGTCGGGGTCGGCGGTCGCCTGCTTCAGGAACTGCAGCACCACATCGAAGGACTCGTAAGGGTGATGGACGATGATGTCCTTCTCGCGGATGGCGCGCGAAGCAGTCGCCGTTATGCTCGCGGATGCGCTCCGGGAAGCGGCTGAGATAGGGCTGGAACTTGAGGTCGGGCCGGTCGGCGGCGATGAGCTGAGCCGTGTCGGTAACGCCGATGAGTCCCTTCTGCACGAAGCTCTCGCGTTCGGAGACCTTGAGCTCCTTCATCACGAAGCGCTGGAGGCGTGCCGGCATCGAGGCCTCGATCTCGAGCCTGATCACCGAGCCGCGGCGCCTTCGCTTCAGCGCCGATCTCGAACAGGCGCACGAGATCCTCGGCCTCTTCCTGCACCTCGATGTCGCTGTCGCGCAGCACGCGGAACGCGCCCTGGCTCCTGACCCGGTAGCCCGGGAAACAGGCGCGACACGAAAATGCCAACCACGGTTTCGAGCCTGATGAACCTGATCGCGCCCTCGCTCCTCCGCCCGAAGGCAGCTGGATGAAGCGCGTGAGCTGCGAGGGGATCGGCATCAGAGCGTGCATGGTGCGCAACGACCCCTCGCGCACGAGCTCGAGCCCAAGCGTGAAGCCGAAATTGGGAATGAAGGGAAACGGATGCGCGGGGTCGACGGCGATCGGCGTGAGCACGGGGAAGATGTGGCTGAGGAAATGGTCCTCGAGCCAGGTGCGCTCGGTGTCGGTCAGCTGGTCGGCCTGCAGCACATGGATGCCGGCCTCCGCCAGCAACGCCTCGAGCTTGACCCAGCTTTCCTGCTGCTCGTCGGTCAGCTCGGCCACGAAGCGGTTGATGCGGTCGAGCTGCTCTGCCGGCGTCAGCCCGTCCTGGCTCGGCGTATCGATGCCGGCGACGACCTGGCCGCGCAAACCGGCCACGCGCACCATGTAGAATTCATCGAGGTTCGACGCCGAGATGGACAGGAAGCGCAGGCGCTCGAGCAGCGGATGGCGCTCGTTCTCGGCTTCCTCGAGAACCCTGCGGTTGAAATGCAGCCAGGACAGCTCGCGGTTGAAAAACCGGCTCGGCCCGAATGCGGCAACACCGGCGCTCGCATCGTCCGGTTGCAGCTGTTCCGGTAAGGTCATGAATAGCCTCGTGAATCTCGCAACTTCTTCTCTGCCCGTCAGCGCCACGCGCTTGGATGTTACCTTGGCAACTGTATCACTTGCGTTACGGCGATGGCCAATCGGCCCGCCTCGCTACTCGGGCGAAACCTCCGTCCCCAACACCTCCGCCACGAGCTGGCGGCTGATCTTGCGCCCCGATCCGAGCGCCGCCCGGTCGATTGCCGCAACCACCACCGGCCGCCGCGGCAAGCGACCGCTCGATGCGGAGCGCGAGAAAATCGAGCACCTTCGGATCGATCGCGAGCTGACGGTCGGAGAAATGCTTGAGCATCACGGTCTTGAGCAGGGCGTCGTCGGGGCGCCGATACGCACCGCCGGCAGCGCATTCAGCCGCGACCTGAGGTCGGGCAGCGCACAATCGAAGCGGTTCGGCGTCTCACGCGTTGAGAGCAGCACGAACAGCCGCTTCTCGCGGGCGAGGTTGAGCAGATGGAACAGCGCCCGCTCATCGTAGCCGGCGCGGTCGACGTCTTCGACGACAAGGGCCGTCTCTTCTGCCATGCGCATCGAGCAAGCCGATATCGAGGCCGCTTGGCGATACCACTTTCGCGCCTGAACGCGCCTGCCAGACGCGGGCAAGGTGGGTCTTGCCGCTTGCCGCCGGTCCGATGAGGAGCTGGGCGTTGTCCAGCCACGCGGGCCACGAGGTCGATCAACCGGACGGCGCCCCGATTGCACTTGCTGACCAGGAAGTCTTCCGCGCCGAGCGCCGCGCGATGCGGCAGATCGAGACTGAGCTGCTTGACGGTCACGAAGCCCTGACCCGCGACTGATCCGGGCCTTTGAGCGGAACCGACTTGCCGGAGGTCGCGACGGCAAGGGAGCAGGCGCAGGCTCATAGCTCGCCATATGCTTGAGCCATCCCAGGAAATAGGCACCGGCAGAGAGGATGGTGAGCGCGCCGGTCACCGGAATGAGGACCGCCACCAGCTCTTCCAGCCAAGCCTGAGCCCGAGCTCGGCAAGCACCAGCCCGGCCAGCACGATCTGGGCGAAGCGTGTTGGCCTTGCTCACGAGCAGCGGATGGATGGGGCACCGGCCGCGACAGCACCCATGACAACAGGAAGGCGCCGATGATGAGAATGTCGCGGCTGACCACCGCGATCACGAGCCACGCCGGCAGATGATTGGAAAAGCCGAGCGTGACGTAGATGCTCATCAAGAGCAGCTTGTCGGCGATCGGGTCGAGATAGGAGCCGAGCTCGGTGCGCCATTGGAAGCGCTTGGCGAGGTAGCCGTCGGCGGCGTCGGACACGCCCGCGAGCAGGAACAGCACGAAAGCCGCGGTCATCTCGTGAGTGACGATCAGCCACACGACCAGACGGCACGAGCACGATGCGCGCCAAGGTCAGCGTGTTTGGGATATTCACGGGCGTTTCGCTCCTTGACCAGGCTTTTAGAACTTCGACTCAACCTATTGAAGTCCTAAGACTTAGCAGATTTATGACCCTCATCGAAGGCCTGGCTCAGCGGGCGCGGAGGACGAAATTCTCCTCCCCGTTCTCGAAGGAAAACCCGCTGTCGGCGAGCACCTTCTGCAGGCGGCCAAGGGAGCCCGCATAGTCGAAGGTGATGGAGGCCGTCCGCGCCGAAAGCGAGTTGACCTCGAGCCCCTGAAGGCCGGGAACCTGCGCCAGCCGCCCGCGGATCTGCTGCCACTCCTTGAGACCGGCAAACTGCACGACCGCCGTCACCGAGACGCCCTGGCTCTCCTTGCTGTGGGGCCGCTTGGGGCGGCATTCCCTCCTCGTATCGCACCGGCGCCACTTGATCTGGAGCAGCCCGCGTCGCCTTCCAGCGGTTCTCCAGAACGGCATAGGCGAAGGAGGCGGCCTGCTGCGCAGCCGACCTTGGGCGGCGCGCCGCCGAATTTGTCGCTCCGTCCGTAGTTGATGCGGCCGACGCCGTCGGTGCCGGCAAGCCGGGTGATGAACTGGCCGCCATCGGCAGCCTGCCCGATGGCGATGACCAGCGGCGCGCTCGCCATAGTCGCCCTGCACCGCGGCAAAGGCGCTCTGTCTCCGGCCAGCACCGCCCTGACCATCCCAAGCCTCAAGTCCGGGCCGCGGCTGCAGGACATTGGCAGGGGTAAGCCCATGCGTGAGGTCGAGATTGAGCCAGGCCTGGCGCCAGGCGTCGTTGACGCCGCTCTTCACCTGGTTCCCTTCGATGACGAGCGGCAGGATGGAAATCGTCGGCGCCTGCTCCTCGCTGGTTGGCAGGCCGAGGCTCGTGACCAGCTGCTTCACCGCCTGCTTCATTGAAGATGACATCCAGCGTCGCGAGGTAACGCGTGGTGGAATATTGCTCCTTGCGGATGGAGATGCTGTTGACCACGCCTTCGATCTGCTCTGGTTGAAGGTCAGGCAGCTTTGGATAGAAGCTGAAGGGAACGATCCGCCGCAGCACCGTATCGAGACCGCGCTTCTCAGCTTCCGCCATCGCATTCGCCTTGGCGGCGACGGCGTTCTTGGCGGTAACGTCGACGGCGATCTTGGAGACCGTGTAGGGCGTTTCCTCGGCGGCCTGCGCCGGCCGCGACGCCAGAGCGCGAGACAGGCGCCGAGCATCAAACGCTTTGGGCCACTCATTCGCATTGCGAAGCCTATTCACCCTTGCTGCTTGGCCAGAAGCCCATCTCAGCAGATGCCGAGGATGCGCGCAAATGTGACCGGACGCGGGGCCGACAGAGCCGGCCAATCGCCCCACCGGCCTTGACGGGCGCATGCTCAGCCGCTTGATATGCCGGTGCGCTTGAACCCGCATCTTGCTCCCGAGTGGCTCCAGGGTGCCCACGAAATCCAAGGACAAGGCTCCCTCACCTACCGCGACGCCGGCGTCGACATCGATGCGGGCAACGCCCTGGTCAAGGCGATCAGGCCCGCTTGCGCGCCAAGACGGCCCGCGCGGACTGTTGGGCGGCATCGGCGGGTTCGGCGGCCTGTTCGACCTCAAGGCCTGCGGGCTTCAGCGACCCGCTGCTGGTCGCCGCGACCGACGGCGTCGGCACCAAGCTCAAGCTCGCCATCGAGACCGGCGCGCATGACGGCGATCGGCATCGATCTCGTCGCCATGAACGTCAACGATCTCGTGGTGCAGGGCGCCGAGCCGCTGTTCTTTCTCGACTATTTCGCCACGCGGCAAGCTCGATGTCGGCGTGGCCGCGCGCGTCATCGCCGGCATCGCCGAAGGCTGCCGCGAGGCCGGATGCGCACTGATCGGCGGCGAAACCGCGGAGATGCCGGGCCTCTATGCAGAAGGCGACTACGACCTCGCCGGATTTGCCGTGGGCGCCGTCGAGCGCGCCGAGCTGCTGCCGCGCACCGATCTCGAGGCAGGCGACGTCGATCCTCGCGCTGCCCTCCTCGGGCGTCCATTCCAACGGCTTCTCGCTCGTGCGCCGCGTGGTGGAGCGGTCCGGCCTCGGCTGGGACGATCCAGCGCCGTTCGCGCCGGGCAAGACGCTCGGCGAAGCGCTGATCACGCCGACGCGCATCTATGTGCGCCCCTGCTCAAAGCCATGCGTGAGACGAATGGCGATCAAGGCGCTCGCCCATATCACCGGTGGCGGCTTGACCGAGAACATCCCGCGCGTGCTGCCGCGCTTCGCTCGCCGCCGAGATCAATCTCCGCTCTTTCGATCTGCCGCCGGTGTTTCGCTGGCTGCAGGCCGAAGCCGCGCTCGACGATGCCGAGATGCTCCGGACCTTCAACTGCGGCGTCGGCATGGTGATCGTTGTCGCACGCACCGAGGCCGATGCCGTCGAAGCTGCATTGCGCGAAGCCGGCGAGAGCCCTGGCATCTCGGCCGCCTCGACCTGCGCCAGGACCAAGACGGCATCCGCTTCATCGGAAGCCTCACGCGATGACCAAAGGAAGCGCGTCGGCGTTCTGATCTCGGGCCGAGGCTCGAACCTGCAGGCCCTGATCAGTGCCTGCAAGAAACGCGACTATCCGGCCGAGATCGTGCTCGTCATTTCCAATGTGCCGCAGGCGCAAGGATTGCTGCGCGCGGAAGCAGCGCTCATTCCCACGCTCACCATCGACCACAAGGACTTCCCCACGCGCGAAGCCTTCGATGCTGCGCTCGATGCGGCGCTGAACGACAACCAGGTCGAGCTTCTCTGCAACGCGGGCTTCCTGCGGCTGCACGCCCGGCTTCGTCGAGCGCTGGCGCGACCGCCACCTCAACGTTCATCCCTCGCTGCTGCCTGCCTTCAGAGGGCTGCATTCGCACGAGCGCGTCATCGCGGCAGGATGCAAGATCAGCGGCTGCACCATACATTTCGTGCGTGCAGAGATGGATGAAGGCCCGATTGTGGCGCAAGCCGCCGTGCCGGTGCTTGCCAGCGATACCGCTGAGACGCTGGCGGCTCGGGTTCTCGAAGCCGAGCATCGCCTCTATCCTCATGCGCTTGCGCTCGTGGCTTCAGGCGCAGTCTTCGTTAAAGGCGAGCGTGTGTTTGATACCGAACGAGCAGGCGCAAGTCCCGCTTTTTTCGCCGCCGCTCGCCTAAACGGCGCTTCGCCGCGCCACCTGATCGAAATCATTAACGGCGCCGATACCATGGTCTAGACGTGGCGGGTTGTCGCACGACAAGATGCAGTCAGAATTTGGGCGCCAAAGATGGACAATGCCGAGCGCCGGATGCTAGAGACTGAGGATAAACCGAGGCAATTGGCCGCATCTCGCGGCCAGCCAATCCCGACCTTCGTGCGGTTATAAGCTGGCCGAACGGCCGCGCGCCTCATCATTCATGGGACCTGGGGGAAAATGGCCGATATGAACGTCGCCTATTCTCCAGAGCATGGGCTCGGCGAAGAGCAGAGCATCTGGTTCAAGCTCACGCCGTTGCTCAACCAGGAGAACCCGATGCAGGTTCTCATGGCGCTCAGCGAAAAATATGGGGGCGTCATCCCCATCAATCTTGAAGAACCAGCGGGTCGTCCTCTTGAGCGAGCCGGCGCATGCCGAGCGCGTGCTCGTGTCGAACGCCGACAACTACACCAAATATTTCGACGGGCTCAGGCCGATCTTCGGCAAGAGCATGATCACCGTCGACGGCGCGCTCTGGCAGAAGATCCGCAGCGCCGCAGCAGCCGGCGCTTCCACCCGAACATGTTCGAGGTGTACTTCCCTATCTGATGGACGCCATCCGCGCCAAGATGGCGCGCTGGAAGAAATTCGCCGAGACCGGCGAAACCGTCGAGATGGTCGAGGAAACCTGGACGCTCGCCGCCGACATGGTGTGCAAGGCGCTGTTCGACCGCGAGATGCCGTTCAATCCGCATTTCGTGTTCAAGCAGGTGAAGACCTACACCGACGTGATGAACCACAAGTCGATCCGCCTCAAGAACGTGCGCGGCGAGCTTGAGGAGATCACCGAGGAGAACGCCGCCAAGGCCATGAAGGTGTGGGGCTCGATCCCCGACACGGTGATTGGCGCGGGCGTCGCTCGAGCATCGCGAGAAGACGCTTCTGCAGCATGCTGGAGAACGCCGAGGCCGATCCGAACTTCCCCGAATTCGATCGCCAGCAGGTGATCGACGAGATGAAGCAATATCTGTGGGCCGGCACCGAGACCACGGCGCTGACGCTCGCCTGGTCGCTCTATCTCTCTGTCGATGCACCCCGAGGCGCTCGAGCGCATCCGCGAGGAAGCGCGCGCCGTCTGCGGCGAGCGCGATCCGGATTGGAACGAGGTGCAGCAGCTCTCCTACACGCGCATGGTGATCCAGGAGACCATGCGGCTGTTCCCGCCGATCTGGGCGCTGATCCGCATCGCCGCCGGCGACGACGAGATCGGCGGCCACAAGATCAAGGCCGGCGACAAGGTGGTGATCCTCACCTACATCGCTCATCACAGCCCGAAATATTGGGAGGAGCCTGAGACGTTCGATCCCGGAGCGCTTCGCGCCCGAGCGGGCGAAGAAGCGGGTGAAGTACTCATACCTGCCGTTTGCCGCCGGCAAGCGCGCCTGCATCGGCGGCGCGCTGTCGCAGATCGAGAACACGCTGGCGCTGGTGCAGCTCTTGCGCAAATTCACGCCGGACTATGTCGGCCCGCAGCCGGCCAAGATCCACGCCACCGTGACGCTCTGCCCCAAAGGGCGGCCTGCCCTTCAAGATCCGCGCGCTGAGCTAGATCCACTCCGCCGCAAGCACGCTGTGGATCTGCGCGACGACGGCGGCGCCCTCGCCGACGGCCGCCGCGACGCGCTTGGTCGAGCCGGCCCGCACGTCGCCGATGGCGAACACGCCGGGCCAGCTGGTCTCGAGCGGCAGGACAGCCCGGCGGGACGCGCCTTGTGCGCCGTCGGTGAAGCTCAGCTGCCGGTCACCACGAAGCCTTTGTCGTCCACTCGCAACGCAATCCTCGAGCCAAGCGGCGTTCGGATCGGCGCCGATGAACAGGAAGAGGTGGCGGAGCGAACAGGCGTGCGTCTCTCCCGTCCTGCGGTCGCGGAATACCGCACCAGTAAGTCCGCTTGACCTCGTCGCCCTCCAGCCCGACAATTTCGGTGTGGGTGTGCAGTTCGACATTGGGAAGCGCAGCAATGCGATCGATGAGATAGCGCGACATCGAAGCTTCCAAGCCCTCCCCGCGCACCACTAGATGCAGACGCTTCACCTTCGGTGCGAGAAACGACCACGGCCTGCCCGGCCGAATTGCCGCCGCCGACCAGCGCCACCTCCTCGCCCTCGCAGAGCTTCGCCTCGACCGGTGAAGCCCAATAGGAAACCCCTGCGCCCTCGAAGACTCGGCAGAGGTTGGAGATCGGCGGGCGGCGGTAGCGCGCGCCGGAGGCGACCACCACGGTCCTGCGCGCGCACCGACATTGCCGTTGGTGAGCTCGAGTTGTAGCTGAGCGCGAGAATGCCCATCAGACCGCTGCAGTCGAGTCTTGCCACCTCGAGCGGAATCGCGATCTCGGCACCGAACTTGAGCGCCTGGTTGAAGGCGCGGCCGGCAAGTGCCATGCCCGAGATGCCGGTCGGAAAGCCGAGATAGTTCTCGATCCGCGCCGAAGCGCCGGCCTGTCCGCCGAAGGCACGCTGGTCGAGCACGAGCACCGAAAGGCCCTCCGAGGCGCCATAGACAGCGGCGGCAAGCCCGGCCGGCCCCGCGCCGACCACCGCCACATCGAAGACCATCTCTGGATCAAGCTCCGGCGTGATGCCGAGACAGACGCCGGCCTCCGCGTCCGTAGGTCGCTTCAGCACCGTTCCGTTCGGACAAACCATCAGCGGCAGCTCGTCACGGAGTACGCCGAAGCGTTCCACCACGGCGCGACCGTCCGCGTCGTCAGAGGCATCGAGCACCGCGTAGGGATAGCCGTTGCGGCCGAGAAAGCCCTCAAGCCGCGACGAGTTCCGGCGTGCCCGGCATGCCGATCAGCACCGAGCCAACGCCGCCTCTCGCTCGATGCAGCCCCGACGCGACGCAGGATGAACGCGCGCATCAGGATCTCGCCGATCATCGGCAGAGCCGACCATCAGGGCGCGCACATGGGCGGCATCGAAGGGAAGCGCGGTACAGCCCTGGCGACCCGCGCGACCGTGAGCGAGTATCTCGGCGCCCGGCGAGCTGGCTTACCTCGCCGGAGAATTGACCGGCGGCCATGGCTAGTGATCGGCGACTCACGGTCGAGACCATCACGCCGTACAACGTCAATCGAGCCCTTGAGCACGAGCCAGGCCGGCGCGCTGACGCTCGCCCACCTCGAAAACGACTTCGCCAGGGGCGAAATTACGCGCAGGGCCGCTCGCAAAGCGCTTGGCTGTCTCGATCTGCGCTCGCATCGAACACGGGAAACATCTGGTGATCGCGGGTCTCGATGAGGCTCATGCGCAGCTCTCCTGTTGAGCCCCGCTTTTAACACGCCGGTTATGAGCAGTGCGGCGCAAAGGTTGTGGTCGATGGCCGCAGCCCCAGCGGGATTAGAAGCCGCTTTCAAAAACCTGAAACCGCCTTTCGAGTTCCCATTGCTGCTCAGCCTTTTCGCCCCTTTGAGAAACGTCTCACAGGCTGAGGGCGGCTTATCCGCGCCGGCGACGTCGCCACCGCAAGCATCGGCCAAGCGGGCAAAGTCAGGGGCAGCCCACAGGCTCACGCCGGGCAGAAAACTGTATTCAAGGCTGTGTGCGCACGAGCTGCTTGAGGTCGGCGTAGGACAGACGCGTAGCTCGACCGCGCGGACATATTCGTGCGGTGAGGTCGATGCGCGCCCGATGCCTTCGTCGTCGGTCGAGAGCGCCACCGGCACGCCGAACTTGCGATAGATCGGGAAGGGGGTGGTTCTTGCCGCTGACGCCGATGCACATGACCTCGTTGCTGGTGAGGTTGATCTCGAGCAGCACCCGCTTCGCCGCCAGTGTCCTTGAGCAGCGTTCTCCGTACATGCGTCATAGGTCACGTCCACCCGTGGCCGATGCGGTCGGTGCGCGCGACATCCACCGCCTGGCGCACATGGCAGCAGAGGCCTTCCGGTGGAACGAGCCCAAGCTGCCAGCTCGCCGGCATGCAGGCTGAGAATGAACCTTGGGATATAGCCCGCGTGCAAACTGAGAAAATTCGCATGTGGTCGGCGTAGTCAGCCATCGCGCGTAGTTGTCTTCGCTGCTTCGACAAGATTACGATCCCCGCCACGCGCGGATCGACCGGACGCCAACTCGAAGCCGAAAGCGTCTGGGCGAGCACGCCTCCTTCGGCGTATTGCGGAAGACTTGATAGATGTAGCGCGTTTCGACCTTGACAGGCGGGACTCCGTCCGGACGTCCCACAGCGCCCACGGTCGCGCTCTGAGCGCGTCGGCCTCGTCGAGGAAGGCGCGGGCGGCGCGGGAATGTCGTCCAACAAGCCCTTCGCCATAAGCCTCGTCTTTGAGCGACTTCAGGTCCTCGCGCCACGTCATGCCTTGGTGATGGTGTTGAGCCGACGCCAAGTTGGCGTGACCATCAGCTCGAGATATTGAATGTTCTGACTTGCGGCGCGAGCGGCGACCTCATCGACCCATTCGCCAGTGTGGCGAGGATCGGTGCCGCCAAATTTCGGCGAACGCGTCGAAGAAATGGTCGTGCCCGGTGATGCCGGCCGACGGCACGAAGCCGCGCATCGAGAAGGAATTCGACCAGACCATTGTAGAGGCGCTGGTTCTGGGAAGCGCGGTCGCCGGAACTCTGGTCCTGCTTCGCACACGGGCTTCAAGCTCTGCGCCGGCGATCACGGGCTGCGACTTGGCAAACGCCTTGGCGTCCTGATCCACGCAAAGCCCGTCGGCAATCGCATCGCGAATATGCGTCTCGGCATAGACGGCACCGCTCAAATGGCTGTGCAGGTCGGCGCCTTTCGGCATGCGCTTGAGGAAGTCGCGAAGCGCGAGCGGCTCGGCGCGGATGCGTTCCAGCGTCTGCGCGGTGCGCGCCCGCGCCGGAAGCCTACTTCTCCTGCTGGGCGCTGCCGCGACCGTTGAGTGCAGTGAGAAGAATAACGGCGCATCGCCGCGGTGTAGACCTCGAATTTTATGCATGCCAGCGTGCCCCGATATCGGCGCTACCCCACGATCTCGGCCTTCTTGAAGCAGAAGGCGATTTCCTTGCTTCGCCGTTTCCGTGCCGTCCGAGCCGTGCACCGAGTTCTTCTGATGGTTGACGCCAAAATCCTTGCCGGATGGTGCCGGGCGCGGCATCGACGGGATTGGTCGCGCCCATCACTTCGCGGTTCTTGGCGATGGCATCCTCGCCTTCCAGCACCTGCACCACGATGGGGCCTGAGGTCGCGAAGACAATGAGGTCCTTGTAGTAAGGCTGGCCCTTGTGCACCTCGTAGAATTTCTTGGCGTCCTTTTTCTTCCACCAGATCCGCTTCTGCGCGATCACCCGCACAGACCTGCAGCCTCGAGCCGTGCAATGATTTGCCCGGTGAGATTGCGCTCTGGTGGCGTCCGGCTTGATGATCGAAAGCGTGCGCTCAATGGCCATCAGTGGCGGGGTCCCTCAAGGCTTTGAATTGTTTTGAGGGCTTACGCAGCGGCGAGACCATGACAGCGACAAGGCGCTGTCATGGCTTTTGCCGCCAGCCGCCTTGGGCATCCTGCTGCCAATAACTGAACGCTGAAGCCTTGCGCCTTCGGCGCTCTGCCACCCGCCGCGCGCGCGCTGGCTCACCGCAGCATCGTCGCGCCCGTCGAACACATAAACCACGCGGGCGTATGGCGCGGCATCGTCAAGCGTCGCGCCGTCTGACCAGGAAGCGGACCTGCGCCCCGTTGGGATTGTCGCCGCCGGCGGTGAGATAGATGGGATGGGCCTCGAGCGTAGCCATCGCGCGCCGTGCCATGCGGCAAGGAAGCTCTCCTCGCGATAGGTCCAAAGCAGCGTGTCGAGCGCCTCGACGCGCTCCTCGCTCGCGCGCTTGCGACGGCGGCGCGCCAGCCGCGCTCCAGCGAGCGCTCGAGCAGCGTCGGCAGCACCTCCTCGAGCGTCCGCCGCTCGAGATGATAGAAATAGACTTCGGTGAGGCTCCCTCGCTCATCGGACCTCATCCTCCCTTGGCATAGGGGTTGTCGCCCTTGCGCAGATGCAACCTGATCGGCACGCCGGGCATGTCGAATGCTCTCGCGCAAGGAATTGACCAGATAGCGCGACATAGGAGTCGGGCAGCGCCTTCGGCCGCGAGCAGAACAGCACGAAGGTCGGAGGCCGCGCATTGCTCTCAGTGATGTATCTGAGCTTGATGCGTCGGCCCGAGACCGCGGGCGGCGGAATGCGCTTCGACGGCCTCTGCGCAGCCATTGATTGAGCGCATGGGTGGGCAGCCGCTTGTTCCACAGCGCGTCGGCCGCGAGCACGGCGGCCGCAGAGCTTATCGATGCCCTTGCCGGTAAGCGCCGAGACGGGCACGAAGGCAACGCCCTTGATCTGCGGCAGAAGACGCTCGCAGGTTTCCTTGAGCTCGGCAAGCCGTGCTTGCGATGCTCGCACCAAATCCCATTTGTTGACGGCGATGACGAGGGCCCTGCCCTCCTGCACGATGAGATCGGCGATCTGCAAGTCCTGCTTCTCGAACGGGACGCTCGGCGTCGAGCAGACAGCACAACAATTTCCGCGAACCTGATGGCCTTCGAGGGTGTCGCCGACCGACAGCTCTTCCGCCGTTGCCTTCCATCCGCATCTTGCGCCTCAAGCCCAGCGGTGTCGAACAGCCTGCAGCGGCCTCCCTTGCCGTTCAAGATCTGATGGCGATGGCATCGCGTGTGATGCCGGCTTCCGGGCCGGTGATCATGCGCTCTTCGCCGAGAATCGGCATTGACGAGGGTCGATTTGCCGACATTCGGACGTCCGACCACGGCGATGCGCAAGGGATGGACGGCAGCTTCATCCTCTTCGCCAGTCGCCTCCGCGATCTCCGCGCCACCGTCTGCCGCGGGCGGCCTGCTGGATGACGTCACTCAGCTCGCCGATGCCGAGGTCATGCTCGGCGGAGATCGGCAGCGGCTCGCCAAGCCCCAGCGAAAATGCTTCGTAGACACCGGGCTCCGCCGCGCGCCCCTCGCATTTGTTGGCGGCGAGGATCACGGGCTTGCCCGATGCACGCACGAGCTCGGCGAAGATCTCGTCGGCCGGCGACGATGCCCGCCCGCGCATCGATCATAAGACAGACGACGAGGTCGGCCTGTTCGATGGCGGCCACGGTCTGCTCGCGCATGCGGGCGGTGAGACCCGCGTCGCCGTGATCGAGCCCCGCGGTATCGATCAGCCTGACGGCGGTTGTTCCAAGCTCCGCATCAGCCTCGCGCCGGTCGCGGGTCAATCCCGGCTGATCGTCGACGAGCGCCAGGCGTTTGCCGGCGAGCCGGTTGAACAGCGTCGACTTGCCGACATTCGGCCGTCCGACGATGGCGATGGTGAAGGGAGCATGAGGCGGGACCGGAGCGTGAGACGAGCCTGACCGCTCCCGTGGCGATGCTAGTTGAGAGCGATCAGCATGGCGTTGTCGGCCAGAATATACATGCGGCCGCCAGCCACAACCGGCGAGACGAATACCTTCGCACCGAGCGGCGTCGTGCTCGCGATCTGGCCACTTCGCGCGTCCACGGCCACGAGCGAGCCCTCCGTCGAGACCACCCAAAGCTTGCCGCCGGCGAGAACCGGCCCATTCCACCGGGCGGTGCCGGGAGCTGGGTGATCCAGCGTACCTTGCCGTCGGCGCGTGAAAGCGCCATCAGCTTGCCGTTCACATCGACGACGAAGACCGCGTCGCCGGCGGAATACGGCATCTGGGTGCTGGTCACATTTCTGCTCCACAGCCGCTCGCCCGACGATTCCGACACCGCGATCATCCTGCCGCCGTGCCCGACCACGAACACGACGCCCCGATCGATCACCGGCCGCGCCGGATCGGCGAGAATGCCGGCGGCGCTCGTCTCGCTCGTGCGTGCGAGCGATTCTCGCCACGCCGGTTCCCCGCTGCCGACCCCATAGGCGGTAATGTCCCCCGCCGGGAACGCCGCAACCACCAGCCCCTGTCCCACCGCCGGGCTCACATTGGAAAGCAGCGTCGCCGGCTCCGGCACGCCGCGCGCGGTCCACAGCTCCTGGCCGTCGTTACCGTCGAGGCAGTGCAACACGCTGTCGGTCGACACGAAATAGACCTTGCCGCCGGACGCAGTGGGCGAGCTGCGCACCGGCTCGCCGACCTTCTGCGTCCACAGCACGGTGCCCTTCCCCGGGTCGATGCCGACGACGGTGCCGTATCCCGTGGTGACGTAGAGCCGCCCGCTGTCGAGCGCGAGACCGCCGCCGAAGCCTTCCGCCCGCTTCTCGTTCTTCGGCGTGACGCTCGTCGCCCAGACCTGCGCCGCCGCCCCGAGCGGAGAAGGCCGATACCGTGCCGCCGGCATCGAGAGTGAACACCTTGCCGTCGGCGACGAGCGGGACCGCGCTGAGGCGTCCGCTCGACGAAGAGCCCGTGCCGATATCAACCCGCCAGGCCTTGTTCAACGCGGTCGCCGATGAGCAAGATGGCCGAGACTGTTGGATGGACTGCCGCCCAGGCTCCGACCACGACGCATTGGCCACGGGCGGAGGCAAGACTATGGGCTTCCCCGCCGCGGCGGGATCGGGAGCCTCGAGGCTCTGGTCGGTGATCACGGCGACGCGCTCGCCCGGCAGCCTCTCTTCCTTCTTCTGAAAGGATTCTTGATGCTCGGCGAGCGAGGGCAGTGCCGGCCGAGCAGGCAGTGAGGCTCGCGACGAGCAACGCCGCAAGGCACACGCGCCATAACTGGCAGTCGCTTCCCCGTGTACGAACCGGGCCCAATTTCGAGCCACCTTCTGGTTTAGGCGCTACTTCGCCGTGGTGCTCAACGCCTGCGGCGCGCCCACGATGAGCGCCAGCATCATATCGGCGCGCTCGCGCAAATTCTGAGGCGTTCCCTGATCGGCGACGAGCGTGCTGAATTGTTTTTCGGCATCAGGCATCTTGTTCAGCCGATAGGCCGAAAGCCCGAGCAGTTCCCGCGCCGAATACCGCCAGGGGCTTCCTGCTCGATCAGCCCGTTGAGGCGCCGCTCCATCTCCGCGTAGTCGGCGGTGTCGAGCCGCAGCGTCGCCGCCTGAATCGTGGCGAGCCCCTTCAGAATGTTGTCCGTGCCGGAATCCGTGGCGAGGGCATCGTAGAGGGCAACTGCCTTGTCGGTATTGCCGGCTTGCGCCTCCGCGGCAGCGAGCTGGAATCGCGCCAGCACGCGATAGCCGGCTGGCCCCCTCGGCCAAGGCATTGAGAGCGTCACGCGCCTTGGCGGCTTCGCCGCCGTCGAGTTGCGCAACCGCTTGGCTGAATTCGGTGCCGGCTTCTTGCGCCTTGCGCTCCTGCCAATAGGTCCAAGCCTTGAAGCCGGCCACCCCGCCACGATCACCGCCGCCGCGATCAAGCGCATAGACGCCGTATCTGTCCCACAGCTCTTTGTAGCGGTCTTGGCGGACGGCCTCGTCCACCTCGCGAAAAAATCACGGTCGCTCATTGGCGGCGAACTCATTTATCGTGACGACACGGACAGGTTCTGGAAGCAGACGCCGGCCCGCTCCTCCCCTCCGCCGTATAGTGAAGGCGTGATGCTCGCGCAAGGCACTCTCACCGTGTGCGCGAGCCGTTAGGCTTAAGCAATACCGATGCGCTGAAGGGCTAACTGCCTGTCATTTTGGGCTTTTTCGTGACTGGCGCCGGTCTCGTCGCACATCGGATAGGTGTAGGCATCCGATGGGAACACGCGGCCGCGAACCTCATTTGCGTAGGCTTTCACCGCGTTCTCGATGGCCTCACCGATCTGCGCGTATTCCTTGACGAATTTCGGCACGCGCGGGCTCAAGCCGAGCATGTCCTCGAGCACGAGGATCTGTCCGTCGCATTCGGCGACTGCGCCGATGCCGATGGTGGGAATGGAAATCTGCTTGGTGATGCGCGCGGCGAGCAACTCGGCGAGCGCCTCGAGCACGACGGCGAAGGCGCCCGCTTCGGCGACCGCGCGCGGCATCTTCCTCGAACGCCGCCCATTCCGAGCGGAACCGTCCGCGCGGCTTGAAGCTGCCGATCGTGTTCACGGCCTGCGGCGTCATGCCGATATGGCTCATCACCGGGATACCGCGATCGTGAGATAGCGGATGGTCTCCGCCATATGAACGCCGCCCTCGATCTTGATGGCGCCGCAGCCGGTTTCCTTCATCACCCGCGCGGCATTGCGGAAGGCTTCCGATGGGCTCTCCTCATAAGAGCCGAAAGGCATGTCCACCACCACGAGCGAGCGGGAGGAGCCGCGCACCACCGCCTGCGCATGCATGATCATCAGCTCGAGCGGCACGGGCACCGTGGTCTCGTAGCCATGCATCACCATGCCGAGCGAGATCGCCGACGAGCAGCATGTCGACGTAAGGGTCGATGATGCGCGCGGTATGCGCATGATAGGCGGTGAGCGCCACGATCGGCGCGCCGCCTTTGCGATTGGCGATGTCCGGCGCGGTCACCCGCTTGAAGCTGAATTCACCCGACACGTTCCGAGCTCCCAAGTAAAGCAAGCCAAGGGCTTTTGCGTGTTATGCCAGATATATGGGATTTTTGCAGTGCAAAAGCGCGCAGCAGGCACCCTCCCTTGGTCTATCCGGAAAGCCCTCAGGTACCCCTATTGCCTCTTCTTTCGCCTTGACGCAAATCGAGGTAACCAACGGTCGCGGTTGGATTTTCCACTAGGGCAAGGGCGAGGTCCCGATCAGGATCGGGTGCAGCCAGACGAGAAAGACCACGTAGAACAGCAGTCCTCCCACCACGCTGATCACGTCGTTGCGCGCCGGCCCGGTTTCCGCAACCGTGACGAGGCCGGTCGCGGGGCGGCGCTTCAGCGCGATACGGTCGAACACGGAGTAAGCGAGGAACGAGCCGAACAGGATGATCGAGGCGAGGTCGCCATTGGCGATGAGATGGGCGAGCGCCCAGGTGCTGATCGCATCCACAAAGGGATGCTTCACCTTCGCCTTGATCTGACCAGGCACATAGGCGGCGATGAGCAGGACGAACACCGGCAGCATCAGCACCATGGCCACGTAGCGCGTCCAGTAGGGCGGCGACCACACCTGCACGACCGGCGCTTGAGCGAAGCCCCAGACGAGCAGCACAAAGCCGACGATCGAAAGCAGCGAGAACAGCGCCTTGTAGCCGTTCTCGCCCAAGCGGCCGATCAACGTCTCGCGCACATCGTGGAACGTCGGCAGCAGATGCACGCCGAGAAAAACGACGATGCCGAGGATAAGAAGCGTCATTTCCCGGGCAGGTTAGGTCTTGCTCGCGCCTTCCACCACCGATTTCATGTTGGCGAGCCCCTTGTCCATGATCCCAGCCATCATCTTCTTGCCGTTCATCACCAGGCACATGGCCTTGGCGATGAAATTGTGATGGCCGGACATGCTCCAGGTCACCGCGGTCTGATCGCCTTCGGGCTTGAAGGCAAACTCCGTGGTGCTGGAGCCTTCCATCGGCTTCACGATATCGACATTGATCTTCACGAGCTCATTGGGACGGCTCTCGGTGAGCGTCATTTTCCCCTCGCCCACCTCGTTGTTTGCCGGCCCAGGTCATGATCGTGCCTGGTGCCTGACGGCGGGCCTTCGAACGTGATCTTGGCATTGGGATCGAGCTTGGCCCAGGGCGACCACGCGTCCCATTTGTGGAAGTCGTTGACCTGATCGAAAACCGTCGCCGGCGGCGCCGCGATCGTCGCCGTCCGCTCGACATGGAATTCGGACGGCTGCAGCGCGACGACGATGAGGAAGATGGCGATGATCGCGAGCAGCGCAATCAGGATTTTCTTCAACATGGCATTTCCTCCAGTCTCTGCGATTCCGCGCCAGAATCGAACGCGCCTGCGTCATTGTTGTGACGCCTGCCCTCATTATTGCTTTTCGGAGAGATCGCCAGATCCTGTTCTATCGCAAGGAATCTGTGGTTCGCTCGCGCGGTGTTGCATTTCGATTTGGGAACAGATCGACGCGAGGCGGCTAGCCGACCGCCCAACCAGACGCAGGGGATGGCCTCGACGGGGATCGAGATCGCGTACCAGGCCGGGCCGAGTTCCGCTCCGCCTATGGTGTAGTAGGCGACGACGCCTGCCAGTCCCGCGACGAGACCGATCCCTGCCAATATCCATGCATGGCGCATGGGCCGGTCGAGAGCCAGACGGGCGGTGACGTAGCCACCGGCGACAGTGAAGAAGTGCGCGATAGGCTGCGGCCAGCGCGAAGAGCGAATCGGACATTAACTGCGGCGCGCGCGGGAATATGCCGGCGGCGTGCATCACGGCGTCCGCAGCGGTGGAGGCGAGCGCCGTGACGATGAAGCCGGCAACCACGGCGCCTACGCCTGGCGAGCCAAGGCTTCAAGGGTGCACCCCTTGCCTGGAGCGGCAAGCAAAGCGTCCAGCTTGCGCATCTGGCTCTCGTGCCCGGCGCGGGCGCGTTCGGTCCAAACGTCGTCATGCATGGCGTCAAAGGTGATGGTGAACTTCACCCCGTCAGTCGTCGCCTTCAACTCAACGACAGTGGCGACTTCGTAGGGCGCGACGCCAGGCACGAAATCGGCCAAAGTCTTATAGGCCAGTCGGCTTGGCGGCGAGACCTCGGTGTAAGTGACCTTGCATTCACTTGTTAGCGGCATGCCCGCCCGCTTCATGAACGCCACCTGCTCTGGCGCCACGGCGGTCATCAGATAGACCAACTCCCCGCCGGGACGCAGGTCGAGCGAGGTGACAGTTACGTCGAACCCCTCCGGCCCCCACCAAGCTTCGATACCGGACTTGGTGGTCCAAAGCGCCTAAGCCTCATCGATCGAGGCGGCATAGGTGCGCTGGATCGAAAACTGGGCCCTCGCGGCGGTAGGTGCAGTGATCATCAAGATTTCTCCCGAGAGGCGGTCTTCGCAGCCGCCCGGTTTCGTTCGAGGGCGGCGCCAAATCGATCAAGCCGCGCCTCCCAGTGGCGGCGATATCCTCGCCACCCATGCATCGAGTTGGTCGAATGCTTCCTTGCGCAGCGAATAAAGGCGCTTCTGCCCGTCGGGGCGCATTTGCACGATCCCCGCCTCCGCCAGGATGCGCAGGTGTCGCGAAACACCGGACTGATGGATGTCCATGCGCTCGACAATGTCGCCGACGGCGCATTCGCCCGACTTCATCGCCTCGACGATGCGAAAGCGGGCCGGATCAGAGAGTGCATGGAACAAAGTAATTTGCGGATTCATGCATATACACTTGCACGCATATTTCATATAGTCAGGGTGCCGGATCCCGACACGCCCAGTCGACGGGCCTCTAGCCGGAAAGTGGGCTGGTATGGAGCCCACACCACGTGGCTCTGAGTGCCGCGCTGGCTGCTAACCTTTGATGAAGGCGAGCAGGTCGGCGTTGATCGTATCGGCCTCGGTCGTGGGCATGCCGTGCGGAAAGCCCTTGTAGGTTTTCAGCGTGCCGTTCTTCAGCAGCTTTGCCGACAGCGGCGCCGAATCGGCATAGGGCACGATCTGGTCGTCGTCGCCGTGCATCACCAGCACCGGCACCGTGATCTTCTTCAGGTCTTCGGTGAAGTCGGTCTGCGGAGAAGGCGACGATGCCGTCGTAGTGCGCCTTGGCGCCGCCCATCATGCCCTGGCGCCACCAGTTCCAGATCACGCGCCTGCGACGGTTTCGCGCCGGGCCGGTTGTAGCCATAGAACGGTCCGGCCGGCAGGTCGTAGTAGAATTGGGCACGGTTGGCGGCGAGCTGCGCCTGAAAGTCCGTCGAACACTTCCTTGGGCAGCCCGCCCGGATTGGCCGCCGTCTTCACCATCAGCGGCGGCACCGCGCTGATGATCGCCGCCTTTGCCACGCGGCTTTCGCCGTGGCGCGCGATGTAGTGCACGACCTCGCCGCCGCCGGTGGAATGGCCGACATGCATCGGCGTTCTTGAGGTCGAGATGCGCCGTCAGCGCCGCGAGGTCGTCGGCGTAGTGATCCATGTCGTGGCCGCTCGCCGGTCTGGCTCGAGCGGCCATGGCCGCGCCGGTCGTGGGCGATGACGCGGATAGCCGCGGTTCGAGGAAGAACAGCATCTGCGCGTCCCAATCGTCGGCCGAAAGCGGCCAGCCGTGGCTGAACACGATGGGCTGCCCCTGAACCCCAGTCCTTGTAGAAGATCTCGGTGCCGTCCTTGGTGGTGATCGTGGGCATGTCTCGGATCCTTGTCGCTGATTGGAAGCTGAACGCCGCAGTCGAGGTTTCGATCCAATGGCACGTTTCCACGAAAGGTCGGTCGTGCACGGTGGCAGGATGTCTTACAGTCGCGGCGATGAAGCGCAAAGTGCGATTTCGCCGCAGGTTCGTGTCACTCCCACTCGATGGTGCCCGGCGGCTTCGAGGTGATGTCGTAGACGCACGCGGTTGATGCCGCGCACCTCGTTGATGATGCGCCGCGCCGTCGCGCCCAAGGAAATCGTGGGAGAAGTCGTAATAGTCGGCGGTCATGCCGTCGGTCGAGGTGACGGCGCGCAGCGCGCACACATAGTCGTAGGTGCGCGCGTCGCCCATGACGCCGACGGTGCGCACCGGCAGCAGCACGGCGAAGGCCTGCCAGATCGTGTCGTAGAGCCCGGCCTTCCTGATCTCGTCGAGATAGATGGCGTCGGCGCTGGCGCAGGATGGCGAGCTTCTCCTGCGTGACCTCGCCGGGAACGCGGATGGCAAGCCCAGGCCCGGGAAGGGATGGCGGTTGACGAAGGCGGGCGGCAGGCCGAGCTCGCGGCCGAGCGCCCTCACCTCGTCCTTGAACAGCTCGCGCAACGGCTCGATCAGCTTCAGCCGCATGCGCTCAGGCAGTCCGCCGACATTGTGGTGGGACTTGATGGTCGCCGACGGTCCGCCGGAGAACGACACGCTCTCGATGACGTCGGGATAGAGCGTGCCTTGCGCGAGGAAATCGACCTGGCCGACCTTATCGGCCTCCTCCTCGAACACTTCGACGAACAGGCGGCCGATGGTCTTGCGCTTGTCCTCGGGGTCGGTGACGGCCGGCAAGCGCTGCGAGGAAGCGAGCGCCGGCATCGACGGCGACGAGCGGGATGTTGTAGTGCCCGCGGAACAGGTCGACGACCTCGCGCGCCTCGTTCTCGCGCAAGCAGGCCGTGATCGACGAAGATGCAGGTGAGCTGATCGCCGATCGCTTCGTGGATCGAGGAGCGCCGCGACGCGCCGAGTCGACGCCGCCGGACAGCCCGCAGATCACGCGGCCCCTGCCCCGACCTGCGTTTCTGATGCGCGCGACTTCGGTGGCGCGGAACTGCGCCATGGACCAATCGCCGGGGCAGCCCGCGATGCGATGCACGAAATTGGCGATGAGCTTGGCACCGTCCGGCGTGTGCACCACCTCGGGGTGGAACTGCACGCCGTAGAGCTTGCGGGCATCGTCGGCGATTGCGGCGAAGGGCGCGCCGTTCGACACTGCCACGGCGCGGAAGCCGTCCGGCAGCTTGGTCACGCGGTCGCCATGGCTCATCCACACCGGCGCCCGCGTCGCCGGCCGCCACACGCCATGGAACAGCGGCGTGTCGCCGGTGATCTGAAGCTCGGCGCGGCCGAACTCGCGGGTGTGCCCGCCTTCCACCTGGCCGCCGAGGGCTGCCACCATGGCCTGCTCGCCATAGCAGATGCCGAGGATAGGAACGCCTGAGTTGACGATCTTGGCGCGAGCTGCGGCGTGCCGGTCTCATGCACGGATGCAGGGCCGCCGGAGAGGATGATGGCCTTGGGGCAGCACCGGCGCGAGGGCGGCCTCGGCCTTGTCGAAAGGCACGATCTCGGAATAGACGCCGGCCTCCCGCACCCGCCGCGCGATCAGCTGGGTGTATTGCGCGCCGAAATCGACGATGAGCACTTTGTCCGGGTGGTCCGTCATGGCGTTGGTTAGCGAATAGCGCCCGAGTCGGCAATGGCCTCTGGTCCCGTCAGTCTGGCGCAAAGCTGGCGATCCAGCCTCATGGGGCGACGGCGAGAAAAACGTTGACCCGGCTACTCGCCGAGAGTGACGGATGACTCGTCGTAGCACGGCGGACAGTGCGAGCCTGACATGGGACTGAGAACAAGCACGCGAGGACCGGCTGCGGTCTGCAGATCGAGGCGTATCACGCCTCGGCGCTTGCCTATGCGGCGGTGAAGCTTGGGCTGCCGGACCTGATGGGCGCGCAACATTGGACCGCCGAGCAGCTGGCGGCGGAGCTCGGCCTATCGGCGCCGCACCTCCTCCGCTTCCTGCGCGGACTCGTGACTCTCGGCATTTGCGCGGAGCGTTCCGACGGCGGCTTCAGTCTAACAGACTTGGGCCGGTCTCTCGCCTCAGGCTCGCCGTCGCGCCTCGGCGAGAAGGTCACCATCGTGGTCGAGCAATATTGGCAGCCCTGGGCGAACCTCCTCCACACTTTGCGGAACGGCGAACCCGCCTTCGAGCATGTATTCGGCACCGATGTGTGGGCGTGGCGGAACGAGAACTTTCGCGGCGGCGACATCTTCGCCGCTTATCTCGCAGGCGAGACCTTCGCCCAGGCCGGCCCGATCGTAGAGGCGTTGGATCTCGTGCGGCGTCGGCCGCGTCGCCGACATCGGCGGCGGTCACGGCGGGCTGCTCGCCGCGATCCTCAAAGCGCATCCCGGCATGCACGGCATCCTCTTCGACCTGCCCGAGACCATTATCGGCGCCAAGAAGTTTCTGAAGTCCCATGGCGTGTTCGATCGCGTAACCCTCGTCGGCGGCGACTTCCTCGCCGAGATCCCGTCGAGGCTGACCTCTATGTGCTGGAGAGCGTGCTCCAGCATTGGGACGATGTGGCGGCCCGCGCCATCCTGGAAAGCTGCCGCGATGCCATGCCGGCGCGTGCCAAGCTCGCGATCATCGAGCGCCTGCTCCCCGAAGCCGCGTCCGGCGATCCGAGCGCCGTCATGATCGACCTGCATATGATGGTCATCACTGGCGGCCGGGTGCGCACGCTGGCGGAGTTCGAGCGGCTGCTCGCCGAAGCAAACCTTGCGCTGTCGAAAGTGCACGCCACAAGCTCAGGGCTCTCTGTTATCGAGGCCGTGCCTGCCTGAGCGCCGGCTCAACTCTCCCTATTTCGGACCCTGCTCTCCTGATCGCGGGTTTCGCCGGAATGGCGCGTGCTGCGAGGATTCGGGCCCGAGCTCCTTCACATAGATGACCTTGCTGTCGCCGGGCCCGTAGAAGTCCGGCAACCGCGCATCCTCGGCAAAGCCCATGCGCTGATAGAAGCCGCGCGTGCCCGCATAGCGATCGGACGAGGAGGTATCGACATAGATCTTCTTGGCGCCCGCTTTGCGCATGGCGCTCTCGGCGCGGGCGAACACCTGCGGCCCCAGGCCCTTCGCGCTGTTCCTCCGGCGCCACGGCAATCCAATAGAGATCGAACGAGCCTTGCGTGCCCTCGATCGGGCCGTAACAGGCGTAGGCCACGAGCCCGCTGCCGCGCTCGGCGAGAATGAAGTGGTAGCCTGAGCGAATACCCTTGGCGAGGCGCTCGGTGACGAGATCCGCCGCGACGTCGACCTCAGCCGCATTGAAGAACCCGGTCGAAGCGACAAGCGAGCGCACGCGCCCGACATCGTCGGCCATCACCGCGCTCCGCCATTCGAGCCCGTCCCGCGCGGGCGGGCGCTGACCGGCGCTTCGCGCAGAGCGCCGGCGCCACCTGGCGCGCCGCCGAATGGCCGGTGACCAGGCCTGCGAAGAAATTCCGCACATTGGTGCCGAGCGTGCGCACGCGGTAGCCGCCCTCCTGCACCACGAGCGTCGAGTAGCCCTGCTCGCCGATCATGTGGCCGAGCTGCTCGAAGTCGCGTGCCCGGTTGGACCAGGTGCCGGTCGGATCGCCGCTCGCGGTATCGAAACCGGCCGACACCACGAGGAAGGCCGGCGCGAAGCGGCGAATGCGGCGCAGCGCTTCGGCGACCGCGTTCCGGTGCTGCTCCGGCGTGATGTGCTCAGGCAGCGGCAGGTTGAGATTGTAGCCGGCGCCGGGCCGATCCCGGTCTCGTCGCGGAAGCCGGTGAAATAGGGATAGGCGAAGCTCGGATGACCGTGGATCGACACGGTGAGCACGTCGGAGCGCGTGTAGAAGATCTCCTGCTGGCCGTTGCCGTGGTGATAGTCGATGTCGAGCATGGCGACGCGGCCGTAGCGCGAGAGCATGTTGGCGGCGATCGCCGCATTGTTGAAATAGCAAAAGCCGCCGAAGGTGCGCGTCTCGGCGTGGTGGCCAGGCGGGCGCACCAGCGCGTAAGCGAGGTCGGCGCCCTCCAGCACCTTCTCCGCCGCGGTCAGCGCGCAATCGACCGCCGAGCGCGCGGCGAGATAGGCGTTGAGATTGAGCGGCGTGAACGTGTCGATGCAGTAATAGCCGGCGAGCACCGTCTCGTCCTTCGGCGGCCGCGCCGGGTTCCGCGTCGGGAACACGTAAGGGTAGATCGACTTCTTCGGGCCGGCCATGAAGGCAGGCCTTGCGGATGTAATCGACGAGCCGCCCGTCATGCACGGCGCGGATATGGCGGTCGGAGAAGCGCTTGGTCGGCACCCGCTCGAACAGGCCCGACGCATTCAACTCGGCCATGATCGAGCGGATGCGCACCGGCGCCTCGACATAGCCCCGCTCCTGCACATGGTGGATGGTGTGGTCGTCGTTGAGCGCGAGCGCGATGCGCGGCTCGTCAAGCGCGCGGACCTCCGCCTTTGCGGGCGCTTGCGTGTAGCGCGGCTCGCGCAAGCGGATCGGATCGTCCTGGATCGAGTCGACCACCAACTGCACATAGGTGGCGCCCAGCCCGTATTTCCGCTCGAGGATGGCGCGCACGACCTTTGCACCTTGTCGCGGCTGGGCAGATCGTTTGAGCCGAGCGGATCGAGCAGCAGGTAGGGCGGGTCGGCGGTGCCGGGCGTCACCGGCGTCTCATAGGCGGTGTTGATGATCGGCCGCGCGCCGTAGCGCTCGTAGAATTTGAGCCGGTTGGCGTTGTTGGCCCTGATCTCGGGGTTGGGGCTGAGCGCCGGATCGTCGGGCAGGCTCTCGAAATAGAGCTGCGTGCCGAGCGCCCGCGCCTCTTCGCGCACCCGCTCATAAAGCGTGGCGCCGATGCCCCTCCCCGTGCGGCCAAGCGCGGTTGAGATGATCTCCAGATAGGAGAAGCCGATGTCCGGCGCGTGCAGCAGAAGCGCCACGCCGAGCGTCTGGTCGCGCGCATTCTCGGCCACGAACAGTCGCGCGACGAAGCGGTGCTTCAGCGGATTGGCGAGCTGGTCGGGGAGCTTGGCGATGTCGTAATCGGCCATCGCCGGGAACTGCTCGCGCATGATCTTCTGCGCCGCCTCGATCGCGGCGCGGTTCGGCGCCGTCGTGGCGTCGGCCACTTTGCGGATGCGCAACATGATCTAGATGCGAAGCATGTCAGGCGATGGCTGGCAGAGGCTCGCGGCGCGGCATCGATAATGCTGCCGATGAGGTCGCGGTAGGACAGGCCCGCGGTGGCCGCCGCGGCGGCAAAGCCTGCATCGGGGTTGAGGCAGGGATTGACGTTAACCTCGAGGATCGAAGGTTTGCCTTCGCGATCGACGCGGAAGTCGACGCGGGCATAGCCGGCAAGCGCGAACAGATCCCAGCAGGACTTGGCGAGCGTTTCCAGTTCGGCCGCGAGCGCCGGCTCGGTCTGTCTCCAGGCCGAAGCGGCGCGGCGTGCCGATATAGGCCTCGCTGTCGCTCGTCCATTTGGCATCATAGCCGACGATGCGCGGGCTCCCTTCGCGCCAGTCCTCGAACAGGATCTCGGCGATCGGCAACACGCTGGCGCGGCCACGCTCTTCAAGCAGAGAGAGGTTGAACTCGCGCCCTCGACAAAGCTTTCCGCGAAATGCTCGGTGCCGAAGCGCGCGCCGCGGTCAGCGATGACGCGGGCGACATCGGCGCCCTTCACCACCGAACTCTGGTCGAGCCCGAGCGAGCCATGCTCCCACACCGCCTTGACGATGAACTGTGCGTCAGGGTCGAGACCGGCGCCGTCCACCGAGAAGTCGGGCGTGGGCAGGCCTTCGCGCTGCAGCTTCAGCTTGGTCGCGACCTTTGACAGCGTTTCGAGCCAGGCGTCGGAATGGGCGCCGGTATAAGGCAGCCCGACCGCATCGAGCAGCGAGGGGATGACCGGGCGCGAGCCTGCCGTCGCCCCGCACCGCATCGACCAGGTTGAACACGAGCAGTCGGGTCCCGGCGCTTCAAGGCGAGGAATGGTTGAGGTCGAGATCGACAGCGACGATCTCGGTGGCAAAGCCTAGCTCGGCGAGCGCACGAGCCACGGCTTCGGCGCAGAGCAGCGTGTCGATCTCGTCAGGACGTTCTGTTCGTCGCGGCATGCACGACGGGGATGAAGCCGCCTGGCTTGAGCGCCATCAGGCGCGTCTCCGCTCCTGCACTCCAGCGCCGGGCCGCGCCAGCCCGTAACGCGCCAAGCCGGCGTCGAGGATCATGCCGATCAGCTCGACGTAAGGAACGCCGTTCTGCGCGGCGAGAATGGGAAGATCGGAATGATGCGGATGCAGCCCGGCAAGCGGGTTGGCTTCCAGGAAATAGGGCTCGCCGAAAGCATCGGAACGAAAATCGATGCGCGCCGCGTCCCGGCACTCGAGCGCATGGTAAGCGGCAAGCGCCTGCCGCCCGGCGGCCCAGGCTTCCCCATCGTCGGCGCGGGCGTAGATCACCAGCTCCTCGCAACGCTCCTTGTTGTGCAGCGAGTAGACATTGGCCTCGGCATCCTCCTTGAGCAGGATCTCGCAGACGCCGAGCACGGTCGCATCCTTGCCGTTGCCGACGATGCCGACGGTGAACTCGCGGCCGGGCAGATAGGTCTCGACCAGCACCGGCTGGTTGTAGCGCTTGAGCAGCTTCGCGGCGGCGGCAGCAAGCTCCTGTGGCGAATGCACCACCGAGGCAGACTCTGCAGCCCTTGCCGGTGCCTTCAGCGATCGGCTTGACGAAAGCTGGAAACTCGCTCCAGCCGGCAAGTTCGCTCGCATCCGACGTCGCCACCATGAAGGCAGGCGTCGGCACGCCGGCGTCGCGCACCAGCCGCTTCGCCACGGCCTTGTCGTGGCATACGGCGGCTGTGAGCGGGTCTGAGAGCAGATAAGGCTGATCGAACAGCTCGCACAGCGCCGGCACCTGCGCCTCGCGCGAGCGGCCCTTCACGCCCTTCCGCAATCGAGAACACGAGATCGAAGCGCATCGCCGGCGGCGAGCCGCGCGGCAAGCACCTGCCCGCGGCCAACGCGGATCGACCTCGCAGCCAAGCGCGTGCAAGCGCGCCATCGAGCTGGTCGATGGTGTCGACATTGTCGAACTCGGCCACCTCCTCCTCGGAGAAGCCGAGCGCGCGATAGTCGTCGCGCAAATCGTAGACGAGAGCGATACGCATCACAGGTTTTCGGCGCTTGCCGTCCGATCCGCCCCCACCGTCCCTTGCGGATCGGTGTAGCGATAGGTCTTGCCTTCGAAGTTCTTCAAGATCAGGTCGTCGCCGTCGCGGCCCTGCACATAGTCGGGCAGAAGCGGAATCTTGCCGCCGCCGCCTGGCGCGTCGATCACATAGGTCGGGACGGCGTAGCCGGTGGTATGGCCGCGCAAGCCTTGCATGATCTCCAGGCCCTTATCGACGCGAGGTGCGGAAATGCGACGAGCCCGAGATCGGGTCGCATTGATAGAGGTAGTAGGGCCGCACGCGCCGCTTGAGCAGCCCGTGATAGAGCGGTCTTCAGGGTGTCGACGCTGTCGTTGATGTCCTTGAGCAGCACCGTCTGGCTGCCGAGCGGAATGCCGGCGTCGGCAAGCCGCGTGCAGGCCTCGGTCACCTCCGGGGTGAGCTCGGCGGGATGGGTGAAGTGCAGGCTCATCCACAGCGGATGGTGTTTCTTCAGGATCCTGGTCAGCGAGCGGGTGACGCGCATCGGCAGCACCACCGGCACCTTGGTGCCGAGCCGCACGAACTCGACATGGCGGATGGCGCGCAAGCGCCCGAGCAGATAGTCGAGCCGCTCGTCGGACAAGCGTCAGCGGGTCGCCGCCGGAGATCAGCACGTCGCGAATCTCGGGATGCGCGGCGATATAGTCGAGCGCCTCCTCCCATTGCGGGCGGCTGAAGGAATATTCGCCGCCGGGCTCACCGACCATGCGGGAGCGCGTGCAATAGCGGCAATAGGTCGAGCAGAAGCCGGTGGCGAGAAACAGCACCCGGTCCGGATAGCGGTGCACGAGACCGGGCACGGCGGTGTGGCCGTCCTCGCCGAGCGGATCGTCGGCCTCGCCGGGCGCCTTCAGATATTCGGTGCCGACGGGAATATGAGTTCGTCGCAACGGCTCGAGCGCGTCGTCGCGGCTCATCAGGCTCGCATAGTAAGGCGTGATGCCGAGCGGCAGCGATCCTTGATGGCGCACCACGGCATCGCGCTCGTCATCTGACAGCACGAAGAGCCGCTCGAGCTCGGCGAGCGTGCGGATGCGCCGGCGCGCCTGCCAGCGCCAGTCGTTCCACTCGGCGAGCTCGACCTCGGGATAGAAGCGCTTGCGGAAGGCGCGCGTCGCCGGCCCGACCGGAAAGCGCTCGAGGCGCACGACGAGCGGCGCCGAGCCATGAGCCGTGACGGGCGAGGATGAGTTGATGCGACGATGAGGTTTGGTGAGAAGTGTTGGATGTCGCCGTGTGGCGACTGGGCGGCTCTTCAGGCCTCGCCGAGAAGCAAATTCATCGGACTGGATACATCCCCTCCGGCGTTCGCGGACGGTCCTCGGCGCCAATCGCCAATTCTCATGCGTCCGTCAAAAGCGCGAGTCATTTCAGCGACTCTCTTGTTAATTTCAAGAGGTAATGGCGTCGCGTCACAAGTTTTTTGCCCGGGCGTTGCACGGCCGACCGTCGACGCGCGCGGCTCATGAGCGCTCAGCACGACACAAAAGCCGTCGGTGCCGAAGCCGCGGGGCGTCATCAACAGCGTTTCGGCGGACCCGTCGGCCGATTGCGGCGGTGCAGCAGAGAACGCCGCCTGCTCCCACAGCTCAGGCCAGGGCACGATGCCGAACTCGGGAAACGAGCGATGAAGGCGTCGACCTGGTCGTCGGTTCTCGGGCGGCAGCACCGAGCAGGTGATATAGGCAAGCCGGCCGCCGGGCTTCACCAGACGCGCCGCCTGATCGAGCACGGCGCGCTGCTCGGCGAGCCTTGCTTCGAGCATTTGCGGCGATAGCCGCCATTTGGCGTCGGGGCGCCGCCGCCACACGCCAGACCCGGTGCAGGGCGCATCCACGATCACCCGGTCCATCTTGCCTTCGAGCTCTGCGAGCGCTTCGGCGTTCCCGGGATCGAGCACCTGGGCGTTGCGCACCCCTGCCCGCTTCAGGCGCTCGAAGATCGGCCGGAGCCGCATGCGGTCGGAATCATAGGCGTAGAGCTGACCGGTGTTCTCCATGGCGGCGGCGAGCGCCAGCGTCTTGCCGCCGGCCCCGGCGCAGAGATCGAGGATCTGCTCTTTCGGTCGCGCGCCCGAGAGCAGGCGTCGCGATTTGCGAGCGCCTCGTCCTGCACTTCATACCAGCCCTTGCCGTGTGCAGGCTCCGCCTCGACATGGGGGCTGCGGCTTGGGCCGGTGCCCGCCGCAATGCGCACGCCAAGCGGTGAGTAGGGCGTCGGGACCGCATCGAAGCGGCGGAGCGCATGCAGCACCTTGTCCCGCGTGGCCTTCAACGTGTTCGACGCGGAGGTCTACGGGCGCGCGGGTGGCGAGCGCCGCTCCCTCTTCCGCCGCCTGCGCTCCGAAGGCCTGTTGGAATTGCGGATCGAGCCACTCCGGATAATCGCCGCGAATGAAGGCCGGCGCATCAGCAGGGAGTTCGCGCTTGAGGCCGGCGAGCTCCTCGAGCCGAAAGCGGCGCCGGCGCAAAGCGGCTGCCATCGGCAAGCGCGGCCACCGCCTCCGGAGCCATGCCCCAGCTTGAGACGAGCGTGCGGAGCACGAGCGCCCGCGGGTTATCGTCCCCCATGGCATAGGCGCTGGAGGCGCGCCGGCGCAGCGCAGTCGAACACGAGATTGCCGATTGCCGCCCGGTCGCCCGATCCGGCAAAGCGGTGGGCGAGGCCCCAATCCTTCAGCGCGTCCGCCGCCGGCCGTTTGCGGTCGGCGATATCGGCGAGGATTTCTATTGCCGCGCTGGCGCGAGCCGCCGGGGTCATCCGGTCGAAGGCGATGGTGAGGCGGGCGGCAACGATGATCCACATGAGCGCAAGGCCGATAGCCCCGACGCAGGAACACCGGGGCCCGCGCGGTCGATGCGGTTGGAGGTCAGGTGGATGTAGGCGTGCACGAAACGCGAGGTCACGAACAGCCAGCTCAAACATAAGAAGGATGGAATCCGCAGTGTTGCGTCACCATCGCGAGCAGGATCAACACATAGAAAAGGAGCGGCGTCTCGAGCTGATTGTGGTAGGCGTTGCTGATCTGGAGTCACGCGCGGCGGCCAGTTCGGCTCGCGGAGCGCGATCGAGTGAGCGGGAACCTGGCCCGCGCCTGATCGCCCGCAAGCGCAAGAATTGCATCCAGAACAGCAGCACGAAGGTCAGCGCGACTTGCGCGAACACCGGCATCAGCATGGCCTGCATCGACATTGAAGCCTCCCATTGCCCCCTGACGGCCGGCCAGCCTGGTGGCCTTCAGCGCTCTTATACCCTCGATTTCCGCCAAGAGTGAGCGGCGGCCGATTTCGCTTCATGAAGAGAAGTTCAATTGACGCGAGCGCCCGGTGAAGCTTTAACAGGACCAAATTTCAGAAATTCCAGGTCTATGGAGGAAGGAATGCATGTGTTTGGGCGTAAAGCCGTCGTGTCGCGGGCGGCGATCATCGCCGCAACGCTGGCGCTTGCGGCAGGTTTAGGTGCCCCTGTGTTTGCCGAAGATCCGCAAGCTCCGGCCGATCAGACCAAGCCGCAAGTCCTGGTTCCGGCCGACCCAGCCGCCGCGGCGGCGGCTTCCCCGGATCTGCCGCAAGCGTCGAGGACAATCCCTGCTTCACCGGCAAAGGCTCGATCAAGGAGGTGCTCGACGGCTGCGCCGCCTTCCTCGCCTCAGGGTCGAAGGACACCGACAAGCTCATCGCTGCCCATGGCAACCGCGCCATCGGTCTCGCCGCCACCGGCGATTTCGATGCCGCTCTTATCGAGATGAACGAGGCCGTGGCGCTCGATCCCAAGCAGCCGAACAGCTATTTCATGCGCGCGGCGGCCTACGAGGCCAAGAAGGACTACGACAAGTCGATCGCCGATCTCGATGAGGCCATCCGCCTCGATGCGAGCCGGGGCGACTTCTACATGCTGCGCGGCGTCGTCTTCGGGCAAAAGGGCGATTTCGACCGCGCCATCGTGGAGCTCGACCAGAAGGTCAAGCTCGACCCGAACTCCACGCAAGGCTATTCGAAGCGCGCCGAGTTCTACCGCCAGAAGAAGGACTATGACCGCGCCGCCGCCGACTATGGCGAAGTGATCAAGTTGGAGCCGGATAAGCCCAAAGGCTATATCGATCGCGGCTGGATCTACGTGTTGAAGAACGATCTCGATCACGCCATGGAAGATTTCACGGCGGCGTTGAAGATCCACGACAACGATGCATCGGCCCTGGTCGGCCGCGGCGTGGTGAAAAGCCGCAAAGGCAAGCCCACCGACGGCAGCGCCGACATCGCGCTCGCCATCCAGCTCGAGCCGAACATCATCGACCAGATCAAGAAGCTCGGCGTGGAGTAGCGAGGGTCTCCGTAGTCGGTGCGGCGAAAGCGGCAATCTAGTACCGTTGCTCCGACGGTCTTAACCGTAAGCGCGGCGCGTTCCGACTGCCTTTGCCGCACGACAAAAATACGGCGAAGTTATCCCTCTCTTGGGTAGTTCGGTGACTCACGCGTGATAGTCACGTCGTGCACGTGGCTCTCGCGCAGCGACGCCGGCGAGATGCGGATGAACTCGGCGCGGGCGGCAAACTCGGCGAGGTTGCGCGCGCCGGTATAGCCCATGGAGGCGCGCAAGCCGCCGATCAGCTGGTGCAGCACGCTGGACAGCGGCCCCTTATAGGGCACCTGCCCCTCGACCCCTTCCGGCACGAGCTTCAGCGTATCCTTGATGTCCTGCTGGAAGTAGCGGTCGGCCGAGCCGCGCGCCATGGCGCCGACCGCGCCCATGCCGCGATAGGCCTTGTAGGAGCGGCCCTGATACAAATAGACCTCGCCCGGGCTCTCGTCGGTGCCGGCGAGCAGCGAGCCGATCATCACGCAATCGGCGCCGGCGGCGAGCGCCTTGGCGAGATCGCCGGAATATTTGATGCCGCCGTCGGAGATCACCGGGACGTCGTGCTTCTTCGCCACCTCGACCGCTTCGAGCAGCGCCGTGAGCTGCGGCACGCCGACGCCGGCCACGATGCGCGTGGTGCAGATCGAGCCCGGGCCGATGCCGACCTTGACCGCATCGGCGCCGGCATCGATGAGCGCCATGGTGCCGTCCCGCGTCGCCACGTTGCCGGCGGCCACCTGCACCGCATTCGATTGCCGCTTGATGCGGCCGATGGCCTCGAGCACGCGCGCCTGATGGCCATGGGCGGTGTCGACCACGATGAGATCGGCGCCGGCCTCGATCAGCCGCTCGGTGCGGGCAAAGCCTTCATCGCCCACGCTCGTCGCCGCGGCCACGCGCAAGCGCCCCTGCTCGTCCTTGCAGGCATGGGGATGGATTCTCGCCTTCTCGATGTCCTTCACGGTGATGAGGCCGATGCAGCGATACTCGTCGTCGACCACGAGCAGCTTCTCGATGCGATGCTGATGGAGCAGGCGCTTGGCTTCCTCCATGCCGACAGTCTCGCTGACGGTGATGAGCCGCTCCTTGGTCATCAGCTCGTAGACCGGCTGGTTCGGATTGGTGGCAAAGCGCACGTCGCGATTGGTGAGGATGCCGACGAGCTTGCCGTCGCGACTGCCGTTTTGCGCCGGCTCCACCACCGGGATGCCGGAGATCTGATGGTCGGCCATCAGCTTCAGCGCATCGGCAAGGCTCGCGATGGGATTGATGGTGACGGGGTTCACCACCATGCCGGACTCGAACTTCTTGACCTGCGCCACCTGGGCGGCCTGCGCCTCGGGATCGAGGTTGCGGTGGATCACGCCGATGCCGCCGGCCTGCGCCATGGCGATGGCAAGCTTCGCCTCGGTGACCGTGTCCATGGCCGCGGAGAGGATGGGGACATGCACGCCGATGGCCCGGGTGACGCGCGAGCTGACATCGACCTTGCTCGGCAGCACGTCGGAGGCGGCGGGCCGGATCAAGCACGTCGTCGAAGGTCAGCGCGACCTCGGAATTGAGCGGAAACTTGTCGTCTGGAGACTGCCCTTCGGGCATCGGCCAACCTCATCTCGGGGTGGGAGGCATCGAAGACGCGAAGCGTCGAGCGCAAGCGTCGAGGCGCGAAGCGTCCCACCGGTTGGCGGCTTCCTTTAGCAGCTTGCCTTGGCTTTGGGAAGCGAAGCATCGATCTTTGTTAGCGCGAGCGGCCTGATTGGGCTTTCAACTCTGTGCGGAGCCGCGGGGCGGCGAAGGCGATGAAGCGCTGCACCTTGGCCTGCGGCAGGCGATCCTCGCGATGGAGCAGGCTCACGGGAAGGGCCTCAGGCTCGAAGTCCTCAAGGATGAGGCGGAGCGCCCCTTCCGCGACGCTCGCCTCGGCCTGATAGGACAGCACCCTCGTGATCCCAAGCCCGGCGCGCGCGGCGCCGATTGCGGCATCCGCCGTATTGACCATGAGGCGCGAATGCGTGGGCACCCGCCGCGATTTTGCCGGGCCCGCATAGACCCAGCGCTCGGCGGGCGAAAATGCCCCGAAGCTGATGCAGTCATGTCCGGCAAGGTCCGAGTGGGGTCGCCGGCGTGCCATGCTCGGCGAGATAAGACGGGCTCGCGCAAGTGACCAGGCGAATGCCTCCGACCCGCGTCGCCAGCAGCGAGGAGTCCGGAAGAACCCCGATCCGCACCGAGACGTCGAGCTCCTCCTCGATCAGATCGACGACGCGATCGACGAGGAGCAGCCGCGCGGTGACGTGCGGGAAGGCCTCGAGAAACGCGACCACGATGGGCACGACGTGGAGGCGGCCGAACATGGCCGGCGCGGTGATGCAGGCCACTCCATACAAGCGAGGCCTTCGCGGCCACCGAACGGGCCCGGCCCGCCGACCGGCCTCTACCGGCACCGGTGTTTGTCACCCGCCATACCGTCGGAGAGAAGTCAGGCAACCTGTTCGTCCCGCCCTACAAGGTCAACGTCGGATTGCGCTGGGCCGGACACCAATGCGAAAGCATCCGCGACGGCGATCACATCGCCATCTTCAGCGGCACTACCCTCGTCCGGGAATTCACCGCCGACCCTCGCCGCAACTACCAGCTCGGCGACAAGGCCACGCGAACCTACCGCACACGCGAACCCCAACCCCCATCATGAGTGTCAGCGATGTCCGAGACATAAGTGTCAACGATGTCCCGAGACACCACAAACTCTATGCGCCAGGTCCACAGTGGCAATCCCGCGCGGCATGTCGACGAACAACATGCGCGCCGGACACAGAGCAGCACTCGCCAAAGTCCAAGCTACCGCTGCCCTGGCAGCTGTGCTCTGGCTACGCGGACGGTCGGCCGTGGGCTTATCTCGGAATGTCCGCGCAGGCGCACTTCAAGACGACCGACCCCGAAGCCCACCTGGCCGTTGAACCACTGGACAAGCCCGAACTCGATCACGCTCATCGATTTCGGCATCGCATCGATGTCGAAGTCGTGGACGATCGTCATCGTTGGACGCTGCGGCCGCGATGGGGTGCCTATGTGCTCGCCAGAATCCCGTTACGAAGCGCCAGACCGACTTTGACTTCTCGAACGCCGCGCCGGCTGCCTGGCAGGCTTGGTCGACGTCGACCGCCGAAGAGTTCGGCGCGCTCGCGTAGACCTCGCCGGGTCGACGGGTTGACGATGTCCATCATGGCGCCGTCGGCCGACGCCTGGACCTCGCCGCCGATGATGTTGTGGAAACTTTTCTTCTCCGACATTGGCGGACTCCTCCACACGAGACGGGTGCGCCTATTTGACGTACCCGATCGGAACGACTGTCGGTGTCTCCGGCAGCTTTTCGCTGATGTACTGCGACCGGATGCCGTCGATGTAACGCCGGCAGCGCTGGGTGAGACCGTCGGCGGTCTGCATCCGGCCCTTGGTGACGAGGACGCCGAGATCGGCTCCCTTGAAGCGGTAGTCGCCCGGTCCGTAGACGCGCAGGAAGAAGCACTCGTCCTCGTGCGTGAGGTCGTGCCAATCATTGGTCACCCTGACGAACCGCAGCGATCCGTCGTCCTCGAGGTGCCAGGTACCGGTACGCGGCGCTTCCAGGAGCCGCTCGACGGAGTCCACGGTCTCCTTCATGATCAGCTGCGACCACACGTCGACGGCTGCGAGCTCGCGCCAGCGCTCGTTGATCTCGTCGATGTCCACCTCGTAGTCGACATCCATGAACTCCAGGAGGTGGAACAGAAACAGCGGGATGTCGGCGTAGGCCCCGGCGGTCACGTTGGTCATCGACGACGCCCCGAGATCCGCGGGTTGAGCTCGCCGAGGTAGACCTGGTCCGTGTCGAGGTCGACGAGCACATCGACCTCGAAGAAGCCCCTATAGCCCTCCTGCCGCAGCCGGTCGCCGAGCCGGCGGACGTGCTCGATCGCGACGGCCCGGTGCTCCTCGCTCAGCGCCTCCGGGAACAGGTCGTTGCCGCACCAGCCACCCTTGTACGGCGTGAGTTCGGGATAGCCGGTCAGAGTCGGTCATGAACGGCCCCACGACGGTGCCGTGGCGGGTGTTGACGGCCTCCACGGCCGCGGCCCGGTTGTTGATCCGTTTCATGATCTTGAGCTCTTCGCCGACCATGTGCTCGGCGTTGCGCCGCCAGTCGCGCTCCTCCTTGATGAAGAAGGTCGTCTTGCCCGAGTCGCCGTACGGTGTCTGCACGACCAGGTCGGAGCCCAGACCCGCGTCGGCGGCGAGCTTGGCCAGCTCGGCGTAGGCTGTCGGCCCGTCCGATGACATTGGGCACCGAGGGTGCCCCGCCTCCTCGCCGAGGCGAGTCGTCACGATCTTGGAGTCCAGGTGCCGTCGCAGCGCGTCCGGCGGGAGGATCAGGTTGTAGCCCAGCTCCTCGCAGATCTGCTCGGTCTCCTCGTCGAAGAACACCATCGCGATCATCGGCGCCCCGCCCGAGGACGCCACCCGAGACGCGACGTGGGCCTGCACCTCGGGATCCCGCAGCAGGTAGTTGTTGATCTGCTCGCTGCTCTCGAACTCGACGAACGGCTTGTTCTTCGGGGTGAACACCAGCGGATGGGCGCCGTCCCAGGAGTCGTAGTAGACGAGGTAGCCGAAGTTGCGGACCCAACGGTCGATGCCGAGCAGGTTGAACGCGGTCGGTCCTACGAAGAAGATCGGGCGGACGTTGGTCCGGAAGAAGCTGCGGATCTCCGAGATCGTCCGCAGCGGTCGGCGCGCAACGGAAACGTCGCTCTGGGCGTCGTTCACGACTGCCTCCTCGGCGTATCGTCGCATAGTCACCAACGGTCGTCCATGCTCGGCGACAGGCCGGGGCTCGCTGGCCCGACCCGGCAGGTCACTCGTGTCGGCCGTCGGGGTCGCGGGTCTGGAAAAGGGCGGTCGGCTGTGGCATCAACACCCGCTGGAACCACTGAGTGCGGACGAGTTCCGACGCACCACCGAGATCCTGCACCGCGAGGGGCATGTCACCGAAACCTTCCGCTTCGCGTCGATCGAACTGATGGAACCGGCCAAGCAGGAGGTGCTGGCCTGGCGCGCCGGTGACGCGCTGCCCCGGCACTCGTTCGCGGTGGTGTGGAACCGCGCCGACAACAAGACCTACGAAGCGACGGTCGACCTGACCGGCGATGCCGTCCTCTCGTTCAAGCTGACCGGGCGCCCGTCGGTGGTGGCGTCGAATTGAAAGTCCACCGCCCACACCCGATTCGGCGCATCAGCCACCGGGGTGTCGGGTGGTGGTGGACGTGCCGATGCGTTTGCGGCGGCGGCGCTGCGGCACCCGCAGACCTTCCTCGCGCCACAGTCGTCTGCAGCCGCTTGTGGTTGACGATCCAGCCCTCGGCGCGGGCGGCATGGTAGGCGCGGCGAAACCCCAGCGCGGATGCTCTTTGGCCCACTGGCGCAGCCATGCCCGTAGCGCGGCGTCCGGGTCGGCCAGCGTCTGGCTGACCGGGCGGTGACGCTGGGTGGTGCGGTGTTGCCCGGTGACCCGGCAGGCGAACCGCTCACTGACCTGCATCACCGCCATCAGGTGGTGCACGGCGGCCCGCCGGCGGTCCGGGCTCAGAAGTTTCCCCGGGCGATCTCCTTGAGTGCGGCCTTCTCCAGCTCCGCCTCCGCCAAAAGCCGCTTGAGCGTGGCGTTCTCACGCTCCAGATCCTTAAGCCGCTTGGCGTCGTCGGCCTTGAGTCCGCCGAATTGGTTGCGCCAGCGATAGTAGGTCTGCTCGGAAACCTGCAGCTCGCGGCACACGTCGGCGATCTCCTTGCCCTCGGCCAGCATCCGATCCGCCTGGGTCAGCTTGCGCACAACCTGCTCTGGCGTGTGTCGTTTCCTCGTTGCCATCGGGATCGTCCTTCCTGCCCACAATGCGGGCGGACAAGACTCTCGCCAACGCGGACCTCATTCATCGCTCACGTGATCATGTTTTCCGAGCCAATGGATTCCGTCTCCCAAAGGCCAAACCCCAACCTGCTCCCGTGGACTACGACCATGCGGGCATGGCAGAGGCGATGCGGACCTCGGACTCTTACATGGACAGTCTCGCGGACGACGAGGCCGGTCGAGGACTTCTGAGTCGCCGGGTTCGACAGCGAGGTGTCGGCCGAGTGTTACCCCGAACTGCAGTCGGCGATCAGCAACGATCGCCATACTTGCACTTCATCGATGAAGTCCGCCGAGCCCACGCCTCTGCGGCGACGTCGGCGGGGCGTCGCCTCGGCGTAGAACTCGAGCGGGAAAGGCATTACGTGCTCGACGACTCGCGTGATACGCACTCCGTCGGGCACGGAACCGGAGCGCCTGCGACGGGTCGAGAAAGAAACCGAAAGCCTCGACCCGTTGAGGAAGCTATCGTCTGGAATCCGCGAGGAGATCGATGACGCCATCGCGACGGAATTTGGGACACCTTGAGTCACTGTCGAAGGCGGTCGATGCCGTCGGCATCGTCGTTCAACTGTGCGCCTGACGCAATATCTACGCGCTAGCTGTGTGCTGGGTTCAAAGTTCCCCTGACTGGCGCGCCGGGCATGGCGACGCCCCCGTCGGCCCGACCATCGAAGAGGTCTCCACGTCCGCGGTTCGCCTCCGATACGGCTACGGGCGCCCCCGGTCGCGTACGTTTCGCGTACGTGAAGGCGTTAGCTAGCACGGCCGGGGCGTAACCTGCACGGAGGAGTGTTGATGATGGCTGATCGCGTCATGAGGGGCAGCCGGCTTGGGGCCGTGAGCTACGAGACCGACCGTAATCACGACCTGGCGCCGCGTCAGATCGCGCGGTATCGCACGGAGAACGGTGAGGAGTTCGAGGTCCCGTTCGCCGATGACGCCGAGATCCCCGGCACCTGGCTGTGCCGCAACGGCATGGAGGGCACCCTGATCGAGGGTGGTGACCTGGCCGAACCCAAGAAGGTCAAGGTGCCGCGCACACCCTGGGACATGCTGCGGGAACGCCGCTCGATCGAGGAACTCGAGGAACTGCTCAAGGAACGCCTCGAGATCATCAAGTCACGCCGCCGCGGCAGCTGAGCTTAGCTACCGGCCGGGGTCACGAACCTCGACCAGTACCGGGACCTCTGCCTGAAAGATCCGATCTGATGACTCAGAAGATTTGCTTTGATTGCTTCCATAAGTTGTTCCCTGACAAGCCAATTCGGAAGGTTACGTTGGGTCGGCAATGCGTTGTGTGCAAAGCGCAAACGGATCGAACGGAACAGATGATTCCTGTTGAGGCAGAGGACATTCCGCTGGTTAAGCAAATAGCTCAAGTGCCGCGACGAGTACTACACCGAACTGAACGGCATGCCGACCAGCGTGTCGCTGTTCGTGTGGCTGCCCGAGGAGCGGGCCAGGTGGGTCGAGATGCGGGCCAAGCGGGACCGCGCGATCCGCGCCATGTTCGGGCAATGAGCGCCGATCTCGATAAGGCCCAATGCCGAGGGGGTGTGAGTTGTCACATCGCTGTGACAACCGCCGCCACCGCCAGCAAACAGTAGCGGTATCCCATTAGGCACGTATTGGGCACAAAATCTGTTGAGAGCTAGCCTAGATATGGCCTCTGAACTGCACGGATACTGGTGCGAGATACTGGGATCCGAACCAGTCGGTGCTTACGGGCAGCTTGACGCGGCAGAGTGAGGGCATATTAACGACTTCGATTAACCTTGCGCTCGCCAGCAACCATTCGGGCGCTCTCAGGCTGGGGAATAGGAGAGATAGCGGTATGCAGTTGCTCGTCCGATTCGAACGCTTCGGCCAGTTGATGCACAGGCTCCCCGGTCGCAGCAAGCCGGCGCAACTGTTCTTGCCGTTCTGGGCTGAGCTTCGGGGGTTTGGTGGCCGGCAGATGCCGGGCGCGACGGGATTCTCCGGGATGCGGCGCGGCGCTCGCGGCCCAGTTCGAGCTCCGGTTCGGCGAGGCTGGCCGCGATGGCCGCGATAGCTCGCCCTGTTGGCGTGGCCGTATCGACGCCTTCGCGTAAGACATGCAACGTGATTCGCCGTTCGCCGAGATCGGCGATGGTGCGGGTGACCTCGGCGACGGATCGGCCGAGCCGGTCGATCGCGGCGACGACCACGGTGTCTCCGGACCGGGCGTAGTCGAGCAGCGCGACCAATCCCGGCCGGGCCGTCTTGGCTGACCCGGAGAGTTTGTCGGTGAACACCCGACTCGGATCGACTCCGGCAGCATCAAGTGCGGCAAGTTGAGCGTCGAGGTTCCTGGCCGATGGTGCTGACCCGCGCGTAGCCGAGCATCGCCGTCATACGCATACCGTCTCACCAGTTGCCGACACCCGAGGATTTGAGACACGTGCTGCGAGACAAAGAAATGAGACAGAGCGACCTGCGGGAACGCGCCCGGCTGCTTCCGCCGTTGAGGCGTCTCGTTGTCTAGATTGAGAATCTAGACGAAGTTGCGGCCAGCGCCCAGGAGGCTTTCGACCGGTTGCGGCGGATCAGCAATCCGAAAACGTCGAACTCGCCGTGATCGCGCAACGCCAAGTCCAGGAGGCGGTGCGCCGCGCCCATGCCCACCACCGCGACTCCTGACCGCCGCACGTCACGATGCAGGCGCCCCCATCATCTGCGTCATCGCCGCCAGGATCGTCTGGCGGGCCTCGGGTTCGGTGATCAGGCGACGAGACAGCTCGGTCAGGTGATCGCCGTGGGTTCGCGCGTGGCGGCGCAGCAGCGTGAAGGCATCGTCGATCGACACCTCTAGACGCTGGGAGAGGAACCCCTTGGCCTGATCGACCACGATCCGGCTGGTCAACGCGGCGTGCAGGTGGGGGAGCACAGTCGCCGGGGTGGCGGGGTGGTCCTGCAGGATCGCCACGCAGGCAATATGTGCCAACGTCTGGGCCACCAGCCGATCGGCGTCGTTGAGCTCCCCGACCCCGGTGCCGAACAACCCCAGGGCACCCAGCACGGTGCTGGCCGCGCGCATCGGCACCGCGTGCACCGAGGCGAAGCCCGCCTCGGTGGCGGCCGCGGCGAACCGCGGCCACCGCGCCGCCTCGGTCTGCATGTCGGCCACCGAGATCGGCTGCCCGGTGGCATAGCAGTCCAGGCACGGGCCCTGGTCGGCCTGCAGCTGGAACAACTCCAGATGGTGGATCTTCTCCGAGGTGGCAGCCATCAGCTGCAACTGGCGGCGCGGGGTGGCGAGCAGCAATCCCGCCGCCGCGACATCCAGCAGCTGCGCGCACTGCTCGGTGAGCTCGGTGAGCAGGTCAACAACGTCGAAGTCGTCGAGCAGACTGTCCACCAGCGAGACGACCGCGTCCAGGACGCGAGTTTCACGAGGTAGCTCGGTCACGATCGGCTCCATTGTGCGCCGGTCACCGTCCGGTAGGCAACGGAACCGCTGTCGAGCATGAGATGAGCGCGCATCAGTCGGCCTGCAGGCGTAGTCGGCGATCCAGGATGTCGCAGGCGACGTCGGTGGCGCTGCGGCCGGTGGCAAAGGCGTGCGCCCGCAACCGCACCAGGGCCTCGGCCGGCTCGACCTCAAGCTGGGCCACCAGCATCCCGGTGGCCTGACTCACCTCGGCCCGCGACAACGTGTTCAGCTCGGCCCAGGAATCGCTGTCGGGGTCAGCAACCGCGGCCTGTAAATCCTCTGCGAGGAGATCCAGCAGCGGCATCTGGGCCAGCTCGGCCGCCACCAACGCACCGGCCAGCTGCTCGGCACCCAACACACCGGGGTGAGCCCGAAACAGGTCCAAGGCGCCCACATACTGGCCGGCCACCACCACCGGCATCGCGTACACGCCGCGAATCTGATGCGCCAGCATCGCCGGCCCATACGCCGGCCACCGAACAACATCGGGATCGGCCAGATCGACCACCACCACCGGCGCGCGGTGGGCCACCGAGTCCAGGCACGGCCCCTCACCCAGGGTGAACTGCAGCTCGTCATACACCCGTGCCGACACCCCGCTGGCCCCCAGCGTGCCAACGTTGGTCCCGTCGAAGACCAACGAAATCGCCGCCGCGTCGACGCCGAACAACACCACGCAGGCCTCACACAGCCGATCGGCGGCCCCGACGCCCCGCCGGTCGCCGACGGCGGCAAGCAGCTGTTCGTGAATCGCCACCCTTAACCGCGCACGAGGCCGTCACGGTCAGCCCAGGACCCCCGATGGCGCGGCAGTAGCGTCATCCCCCACCATTACCCATCCCGGTCTCACCGACCGCATCGTCGTCTCCGACCGCGACCGCAGCAGCCTCGACCATAACCCGTTTCTACCCCTCCCGAAGACGGGAAACCGGCGCCCAACCGTCCAACGGTCGTGGCAGGAAAGCCGTGCGGTCGAACGCCTGAACGGCTAGAGGTCGATGCCGTAGTCGAGGCCCTGATCTTGGCTGCGGTCGCGACCGATGTGTTGGTCGATCCAGCGCTGCCGCTCGGTGATGTTGACGGCCTCGGCCTGCGCTGTCGGGAATCTCGTCACTCATCGACGTCATCGCCCCCGTCGGTGGCTTCCCAACGTTTCTCTTCTCCTCCTTTGAAGCCGGTGCTGACTGCTCTGCGGCGGGCATTTAAGGCATACCCGGACAACCCCGACAAGATCGACGCCGCCTAAGCCGCAGTGATGGCGTGAAAGCCTGCCTGGATGCCGTCGCCAAAGGTGTCGGCACTAAACGGGCTACTGCCGGCAGGATCGTGGTGCTTTCGTGACCGCCATAAGCGGACCGGATCAGATGGGGTGCCCGGGTGTTCCCCGACGACACCATCGTCCCTGAAGATTACTAGCAGGCGGGGGCGGATCGGTTGTCCGGCAGGCGAAGGGTTCCAGCCCCGATTTAATCGGGAGGACTCTTGCGTTCATCTCGCGAATGAGTTGCTCACGCTCTCCTGATGGTTTGCGTATGAGCCCAGTTCCCGCGACGGTCCCAGCGGATGCTGTATTGACATACCAAAAATTGTCGAGACGACTATTCATTTTTCCTACTTCTCAGTAGGTGTTCATCATAGCACGATTAGGCCCACTGACCTGCGATTATCTGCCAGCAAATCGGTAGCGCCTCCAAAGAGTCCGCACCGTGGGCCGCGCGGGCCGAGGACCACGAGAGCATCTCGAGCGGTCGACCAGCGATCCGTGGGATCCAGGCCCCTCGCAGGTACGGGCGTAAGCCGCGCAGCACACCTCCCAGACAGTTAGCGTTGCCTTCGTCTTGGAGTACCCTGGCGAATGGGAGAGCAGCGATGGCGGGCAAGTTCGAATCTACAAGGATAAGGGCGGCGAAGTACCGATTCAGGCTCAAGGCGGGCAACGGCAGGATCATCGCTGTCGGTGAGGCTTACGAGTCGAAGGCCAGCGCGAAGAGCGGTGTGGAGTCGGTGAAGAAGAACGCGGCTGATGCGACGGTTGTCGATACCACAGAGGCGTGCGGCAACTGCCGAGGGCAGGCACGCGACCGCACCGGCTCCCGCGGCGCGCGATCGGCCGGCCACATCGTTTTTCGCGCAGTTCGCCGTCGAGCACAAAGAAGGTCTCCTCGTCAGCCAGATGCCGGTGCGCGGGCTGCTGTAGCCCCGCTCACCCCTCGTATTCCAATATCGCCAGGCTTCCTGCTGTCGCGTCCCCCGCCGGCGCGGATGCGAATCTGGCGCCCCAAGGAGACCCACACTTTGCTTGCTGCACATCACGGGGTCAGAATCGCCGGGGCGCTGGGTCCGTCGGGGTCGCGCTGAAACGTCAATGCAGATTCCTTCTCCAGCTCACTGACGGTTGAATCGAAACCAGGCAATCGAGACAGGAGGCAGGCTTAGCGCGGCCATCTCCCTGAGCCAACGCTCGGCGCACGTTTCGAGATGACCAGCTGTTGTCGTCCGTCAACGTGAAGAAGCCGGCATACCCGAAGTAGAACCACAACACGTCGGTCGCATCATCGACGGTCATGTCCGGCGAGGCGCGCCGAAATCGGCTGAGACGAACCGCGGCCGCGCGCGGAGCCCGCTCGATGGCGCTTCGTCGCGATCCGCAGGTTCGTTGCCGCAGTGCTGTCCAGCGGCGCGGTGGCGAAAGGACGATTCATCATCACATCACCCCCAGTCCTGCGCATGCGTCGGGTCGGCGAGGCGACAGTTGTCCCAGGACGGCCTCGGCGGTGTTCGACGATTCGATGGCCCCGACAGGCGTCGTCGACCTCCGGCTTCCCGTGTCGAGTCGTCGAGCCAGCGCGCGAAGCAAGCCCTGCTTACCCCGGCAACGGCGTACACCGTCGCCGGCGACACCTCGCCAGCGCCGCGACTAATCGTCCACTTTGGTCGCCGTGTACCCGCGCTTGGCGAACGGCTCCCTGGCCGCCGCGATGATCGCGCGCCGCGTCGCCTCCGCGTACTCCGCACGACGCGATCGCGTGGTCGCTTCCTGTTCCATACCCACCAGACTAACGCTCTGCTGAATCGAGGTCTACTCTTTTTCACTAGAGTCTAACTCTGGCGGCGAATCGACAACCGCTCTTGTGAAAGGAGACCATGACCATCGACACGCGACCCTCGGACTGGGCGCCGTCGGCCGGACCCATCTCATCGACCGCGTCCACCAGCCCGGATCCCCGGCGTTCGACGCCGCGACCCGGCTGTGGAACGGCGCGGTGACACGACACCAGCGGCGGTCGTGCGACCGACCTCGCGCAGTGAGGTGCGAGGCGGCCTGCGCCACGCCGCCGACTCCGGCCTGCCCGTTTCCGTCGAGGCGGCGGCCACGACTGGGCCGGCCGCGCCTGAACACCGGCGGACTGGTGATTGACATGTCGCTGATGCGGCGCGTCGACGTCGACGTGGCATCGCGGACCGCAATCGTCTCGGGCGGCTCAACCGCGGCCGACGTCGTCGCTGCGACGGAGGCATTCGGTCGTTCCTGCGACCGGAACGTACGGCGGAGTCGGCATCGTCGGTCTGACGCTGGGCGGCGGATACGGTCCGCTCAGCGGCATCGCCGGGCTCGCACTCGACAACGTCACCGCCTTCGAGGTGGTGCTCCACGACGAACCGCGACCACCGCTGACGAGCGGCACGAACCAGATCTGTTCTGGGCACTGCGCGGTGGTGGCGGGAACTTCGGCGTCATCACCGGCATGCGGGTGCGCTTGCACGCCAGTGGACCCCGTCGTCGCGGGCTTCATCGGATTCCCGTGGCACCAAGCAGAGCAGATCCTCACCGCTACGACCTGCTGAGGCCGACCATGCCCGATGAGTTGACCGTCCAGATCGGCGTGCTGTCCGGGCCTGACGGCCAGCCCGTCGTGTTCTTGGCGCCCGCGTGGTCCGGCAGTGCGCCAACGGTGTCGACATGGATCGAACGGCTCAAGAAACTCGGAACACCTGTCGTCGCCGACGCCGGCGCGATGAGCTACAGCACGATGCTCGGCCAGTTTGACCCGCACGTCATCAAGCGGTCGGCATTACGAGATTCGCACCCGCACACTGCAATCGATCGGCGATGGCGCCATCGAGGCGCTGCTGCGTGCCGGCGACTCAGCGGGCATCTGCCTTCAGCGGCATCGCCATTCATCACTTTCACGGCGCGGCGACACGTGTGCCGCTCGACGAAACCGCGTTCGGCATCCGCTCGGAACACCTCGTCGTTGAGATCGTCGCCGGCGTGGGACCCCGCCGATGACGCAGCGCGCCAACGATATTGGGCCGACACGGTGTGCTCCGAGCTCGGCCCGCACAGCCTCAAAGGCGGCTACCCCAACCTCATCGGCCCCGAGCAGGCCGACCAGGCGGACAGTGCGTACGGCCCCAACGCCGGCCGCCTGCTGGCGGCAAAGCGCCGCTACGACCCGAATAACGTGTTCTCCGCGACGCCCCTACCGATCGGCGAGATGACTGGCTCGAATCAGGCGACCTCGGCGGCCAGCTTGCCCACTATGTCGCGCAGGTTCGCGGCGACCTCGACGTTCTCCCTCGGGTGTTTGCCGTCGAGCGATTTGGCCGGCACCGAGCAGCTTCGAGTCCTCGACCACCCGGGGCGCCCGCGATGCCGGACGACTTGCGGGTCTCGTCGTGCGCCCACACCCGCCGTATTGGCCATGCGCCGCGCCGACGACGGCGAGCGGCGGCTTCGTCCTTCAGCGCACTGTTGCCGAACGGCCGCGACAACCAGTCGATGCGCGTTCTTCAGCACGCCGGGAATGCTGCCGTTGTACTCCGGGCGTGACGACGAGGGCGGCGTCGGCGTCGGCAGCGGCGGCGCGCAGCGCCACCACGGACGCTCGGCACGTCGTCGTTGTCGATGTCCTCGTTGTAGAACGGCAGCTCGCCCAGCCGGTCGAACGGCTCCAGACTCACGCCGTCCGGCGCCGACTCGATCGCCAGCTCGGCCAGCTGCCGATTGATCGACCCTGCGCGGAGGCTGCCCAGTAGCACCAACACCTTGATGTCCGACATTGTCGAGTTCCTTTCGGCAGTCCATTGATCCTCGCACGCCCCAACCGGACCATGGTCCGATTTATTCCAACTGAACTAAACTGCAGGCATGAGCCGCATCGCCCCCTCTGCGCGAGTTGCCGGTCACGGATCAACCGCCCCAGGAGCGGGGCGACGCTGCCCGTAACCGCACGCTACTGCTGGACGCTGCGCGTCGACTGATGGCGCGAGACGCGGCCCCGACGCCGTCACGACGGACGACATCGCCGCGGCCGCCGGTGTGGGCAGGGCACCCTGTTCCGGCGGTTCGGCAGCCGCGCCGGGCTGATGATCGTGCTGCTCCGACGAGGACGAGAAGATCGAGCAGGAGGCGATGCTCTTCGGCCCGCCACCGCTGGGGCCAGGGCGCCGCCACTGGAGCGACTGCTGCTCGCCTACGGACGCGACAGGCTGAAATTCGTGCACGCCCATTTCGCGCTGCTTTCCGGACGCGAGCCGCGACCCGCAGATGCGGTTCAACGCGCCGATGATGCTGCACCGCAGGCACGTTCGCGATGTTGCTGGACGGCGCGGGTACCAGCGGCGACCTCGACGCGCACGCCACCGCCCTGCTCGCACTGCTCGACGCCGACTATGTGCACCACCAACTCACCGAACGCGGCCAGACGCTTCGACGGCCTCGGCGACGCCTGGAAGAGCGTGGCGCGCAAGCTCTGCGGAACGTGACAGTGAGCGCTTGCGCGAAGAGCCAATGACACCGCGATGGGTGCTGCACGTCGACCTTGACCAGTTTCAGGCTGCGGTCGAATGCGCCCGGAACCCCGAACTCGCAGGCTTGCCAATCATTGTCGGCGCGGCAACGGCGATCCGACGGCAGCCGCGCAAGGTCGTCACGTGCGCGTCGTATCCGGCGCGCGGAGTTCGGTGTGCACGCAGGCATGCCGCTGCGCACCGCGGCAGCGCAAGTGCCCGGACGCGACGTTCCTGCCGTCTGGACACCGGCCGCCTACGACGAAGCCTCCGAAGAGGTGATGAGCCTGCTGCGTGATTTCGGCCACCCGGTCGAAGTGTGGGGCTGGGATGAGGCCTATGTCGGCGCCGACGTCGATGACCCGATCCAGCTGGCCGGAGCAGATCCGCGAGGTCGTCTCTGCCGAGACCGGTCTGTCGTGTTCGGTCGGCATCAGCGACAACAAGCAGCGCGCCAAGGTCGCGACCGGATTCGGCGAAGCCTGGCGGGCATCTATCAGCTCACTGAGGACAACTGGATGGCGGTGATGGGCGACCGCGACGTCGACGCGTTGTGGGGAGTTGGCCCGAAGACCGCCAAAAAGGCTTGCCGGCACTGGGCATTACCACTGTCGCGGACCTCGCCGCCACCGACGCCACACTACTCACGTCGACGTTCGGGCCGACGACCGGGTCTGTGGATTCTGCTCCTGGCCAAGGGCGGCGGCGACACCAACGTCAGCGCCGAGCCGTGGGTGCCGCGCTCCCGCAGCCATGTCATCACGTTCCCGCGACGACCTGACCGAGCGCGCCGAAATCGACTCGGCCGTAGTCGATCTCGCTCGACAGACGCTCGCCGAGATCGTCGGACCAGGGCCGTGTGGTCACCCGGGTCGCCGTCACGGTGCGCACCAAGACGTTCTTCACCCGGACCAAGATCCGCAAGCTCCCCGTCGGCGAGCACGGACGCGCGATGTCATCACGCACACCGCGCTGGAGCTTCTCGATCAGTTCGAACTCGACCGCCCGGTATCGGCTGCTCGGCGTGCGGCTCGAACTGCGCCGTCGGAGGGCGGCTACCAGCCACTACACGCGCCGGTGACCGAATCTGAGCTTATGTGCGAGGTTTCGAAGATCTTCGCGAGCACTAGCTCAGTTTCGACAAGTTCACCCTACACCCCGACGGACGGCCGCAGCGCTCGGGTGAACAGCACGTTCGCCTGCCGCATCGCGACGCTGTACGGCCACCACATCGTCCGCTTGAACAGATACAGCGCCCGGATGTCGGGCGAGGTGTAGATCAGGAACCGGTTCTTGCGCGACGCCCGCCGAGAATCCTGTCGGCGACGTGTCTCCGGCGAGACCGCGTGCCCGCGAACCGGTCCGTCCACTGCTGCACCTGCGGATCGTCACGGTCGACGCCCGCGATCTGAACCGTCTGCACCAGAGGCGTTTTCACCGCGCCCGGCACCACCACCGACACGCCGATGCGGTGCCGGGCAGGTCGAAGCGCAACACCTCGCTGAATCCGCGCAGGCCGTATTTGCTCGCGCTGTAGGCGGCATGCCAGGGCAGTGCGACCAGGCCGGCCGCCGACGACACGTTGACCAGATGCCCGCCCCGGCCCGCGGCCGCCATCGGCGGCACGAACGTCTCGATGACGTGGATCGGGCCCATCAGGTTGATGTCGATCATCGACTGCCAAGTGCCGATGCGTGAGCTGGTCGACGGTGCCCCACGCCGAGACGCCCGCGATGTTCATGACGACATCCATTGCCGGGTGGCGGGTGTGGATGTCGGCGGCGAACGGCGGCCACCTCGTCGTAGTCGGAGATGTCGAGTGCGCGGTGCTCGGGCACCTGCGCGCCCAGCGCACGCGCGTCGGCGACGGTCATCGTCCAAGCCCCTCGGCGTCGCGGTCGGTCAGATACAGCTCGGCGCCCTGCGGCGGCCAGCTTCAGCGCGGTCGCGCGGCCGATGCCGCTGGCGGCCCCGTCGAGAAACAACGCTTGCCCGCAAAGCCGCCCTGCGCCATGGCGGTGACCTTACTGACGCTACTCGCTACGCGGGTCGGCGCCACCCCACAGCGCCGTCCAGCCACAGCCGCTCGACGATGCGTCGATGGCACGCTTCGGGATCGCTCGCCGCGGCCGACGAAGGCGCTGTCGTGCGTGAGCGTCATCGTCGTCGTCGCCGCCAGCGTGCGCACCAGGGCGGGCAGGTCGTCGGAGATCGGCCTGCGCGTCGGCGTCCTGCTCGAGGAGCGTGACGAGCTTGTCGATCGACGCTGTCGTAGAAGTCGTCCATCATCTCGCGGATCTGCGCGTCGGTGTTGCGAGCCACTGCGCGACGCCGTCAGCACCGGATCGTCGTTCGGCGATACACCGCGGCCGCGCTGCCGACCATTCGCTTCGCGAACGCCGACCGGCGTCTCGCCCGGCTCGCGCGGCGCGAAGTGGTGCGTCAGCTTGTCGAGCAGCGTCGCCTGGCGTCGGCCAGGATCACCGCGAGCACCGCGTACTTCGAGTCGAAGTAGAAGTAGAAGCCGGACCGGGCGACGCCGGCCCGCTCGCTGATGGTGCTGACGGACAGATCGGCGAAGCGACCGCTCCTGGAGCAGCTCACGGACCGCGGCGACGATCGCATCGCGTTGCCGGTCGCCACGGCTGCGGCGGATCTCGCTGTGGTGCTGATTCGGCGGTCATGGCGGTAGACCTTCGCATCCGCGCACGCACCAGATCAAAAACCTTGACATGCGTCAAGTGTGCCATTCAGGATGAAGATAGGAGTGACAACGGCACACGGTCTTTTGCCTTCAGGAGCATGTGAATGGCGACGATCAGCACCAAGGACTACTCTGCTCGACCAGGCGAAGCGGCGGCATCACGTCGCCCATCCAGACACTCCCCGGCATGGGCCGGCTCGAGAAGCGACTGCTGGCCCACGACTGGCCGCAGCACGCGCTGGGCCGAACCCCTGCGAGGCAGCGACCTCAAGCCCGTGATGGGAGACGCCGGGCTGCCGATCCTCGGCCACATGGTCGAGATGTTCCGCGGCGGCCCCGACTTCTGGTTGCACCTGTACCGCACCCGCGGGCCGGTGGTGCTGCTCGATTCGCCGATCATTCCGACGGTGGCGGCGCTGGGCCCCGACGCGATTCAGGCGATCTACTCCAACCGCAACAAGGACTTCTCGCAGCAGGGCTGGGCCCCCGTGATCGAGGCCTTCTTCAACCGCGGACTGATGCTGCTCGACTTCGACGAGCACATGTACCACCGGCGGATCATGCAGGAGGCGTTCGTCCGCACCCGGCTGGTCGGCTACCACCGAGCAGGTCGACAAGGTCGTCTCGCAGGTCGATCGCCAACGACTGGGTCGCCAACGACGCCCGCTTCCTGCTGTATCCGGCGATGAAGGAGCTCACCCTCGACATCGCCTCGATGGTGTTCATGGGCCACGAGCCAGGCACCGACCGCGAACTGGTGACCAAGGTGAACAGAGGCGTTCACCATCACGACACGCGCGGGCAACGCGATCATCCGCACCAGCGTGCCGCCGTTCACGTGGTGGCGGGGCCTGCAGGCCCGCAAGTACCTGGAGAACTACTTCGAGGCGCGCGTCAAGGAGCGCCGCGGCAAGGACGGCTCCGACCTGCTGACGCGTGCTGTGCCAGTCCGAGGACGAGGACGGCAACAAGTTCTCCGACGAGGACATCGTCAACCACATGATCTTCCTGATGATGGCCGCCCACGACACGTCCACCGTCGACCGCGACGACGATGTCGTACTACCTGGCCGCCAACCCGGAATGGCAGGACCGCTGCCGCGACGAGTCCGACCGGCTCGGTGACGGACCCGCTCGACATCGAGGCGCTGGAGAAGCTGGAATCGCTCGATCTGGTGATGAACGAGTCGATCCGGTTGGTCTCGCCCGTGCAGTGGGCGATGCGCCGGACGGTGCGCGACACCGAACTGCTCGGCCACTACCTGCCCGAGGGCACCAACGTGATCGCCTACCCGGGCATGAATCACCGGCTGTCGGAGATCTGGACCGACCCGGAGAAGTTCGACCCCGACCGCTTCGCCGAGCCGCGCAACGAGCACAAGAAGCACCGCTACGCGTTCACCCCGTTCGGCGGCGGTGCGCACAAGTGCATCGGCGATGGTGTTCGGTCAGCTCGAGGTCAAGACGATCATGCACCGGCTATTGCGCCAGTACCGCCTCGAGCTGCCCCGTCCCGGCTACCAGCCGCGCTACGACTACGGCGGCATGCCGGTGCCGATCGGACGGCATGCCGATCATGCTGCGCCCGCTTGCGCTAAGCCGCAACTCAGGCGGCGGTCAGCGGCCGGTTCGCGCACGCGATGACCGGATCGAGCAGGCCAGGGCATCCTAATGGTGACATACAGCATCTCCGCGGACCGCGCCTTCGACATCCTGGTCTGGCGCTCGCAGAGACGAACACCAAGCTACGCAAGCTGGTCCGGCAGCTAATTCACGACTTCACCACCGCGCTCGACGTGCGCCGGCCACGTCCGTGAGCGCGCCGACCACCTGCTGCTCACCGCGCACCGACGAATCGGCTCGACATATGGGCAGACGGCGACTGACCCGCGCAGCAACGCCTGCTGACCCGACGTGCTGAGGGGCCCAGTTGCATCGCATCCGGCGCGACCATGTGGCGACGACGAGCGAGAGATGTCACTGGGCGCGTGTTCGTTGGCTGTTCCGGTGGTGCAAGCGTCCGGATGGCGCCGTCGTGGCGGCGATTGGCGTTGTGGTCGCCACTCAAACGCGACCGCCAGCGGCTGCTCGGCGCTCTGCAGATTGTCGGCGCGTGGCATCGGCGGGCTGCTGTGACCCCGGAAATCGCCGATTCAGCCGCGTTTACGGCGCCCTAGCGCACCAGTCGGCGCAGTAGTGACGATGCCATAGCGATGCCACGGCGACGGCCGCGACGACGAGCACTGCTGGGTCGAGGACGGCGTTCGTCGGTGAACCGATGAGCAGTCCGCGCAGCGCGTTGACCTCGTAGCTGAGCGGGTTGACGGCCGATCAGCCAGCGCAGCCAGCCGCGGCATGACGTCGACCGGGTAGAGCGCGTTGGACGCGAAGAACAGCGGCATGGTGATGGCCTGCCCGATGCCCATCATGCCGGTCGCGCGTTGCGCACCAGGCCGGCGAGCGTCATCGACAGGCAGGCGAAGAACGCCGCGCCCAGCACCACAACCGCCATCGCGCCGAGCGATTCTCAGCGGGTTGACGGTCATGTGCACGCCCAGCAGGTATGCCAGCGCCAGCACACCGATCACCTGCACCGACCGAGCGCACTCCGGCCGCGAACGCCTTCCCGGTGACGAGCGCCGACGCGGGCGTCGGGCGTCACCATCAGCTTGGCGAGGATGCCTGCGTCGCGGTCCCAGATGATCTGGATGCCGTAGAAGATCGAGATGAACAGCGCCGACTGCGCGATGATGCCCGGGTGCCAGGAACGCCGAGATAGGGCACGTCCGCCGGTGTCGATGACGTGCAGCCGGGAGAACGTCTGCCCGAAGATCAACAGCCACAGCGCGGGCTGCACCATCGCGGGTGAACAGCTCGGTGCGGTCGTGGCGCAGCTTCTGCAGTTCCACCATCGCGAAAGCGCCCACCCGCATGGCCATTCCACGGATGCGACGCCAGCCGCGCGGCGCTCGGACGATCTGCTACGGCCACCTTGGCTCAACTGACACGGCGCGCCGTCCTTCTGGTGGACCGGACCGCACGGAACGCCGGTCTGCGAGGTGTCCTCGCCCAGATCCGATCCTGCGTAGTGGCGGAAGACGTCCTCGAGTGTCGCGTCCGGCGACACCGTCTGCTTCAACTCGGCCGGCGAGCCGACCGCCTGCAGCCGACCGTGGTGCATCAGCGCCACCGCGATCGCACAACGCGTCGGCCTCCTGCATGTAGTGGGTGGTGAGCAGCACGGTCATGCCGAACTCCTCCTGCATGCGTCCGACCTGAGCCCAGACACTGTCGCGGGCAATGGGATCCAGACCGACCGTCGGTTCGTCGAGGATCAGCAGCGACGGCCGGTTCACCAGCGCCTGCGCCAGCTCGAGCCGCGCGGACCATGCCGCCGGAGTAGGTGCCGGCCAGCCCGTCGGCGACGTCGAGCAGCTGCATCGCGTCGAGCGCTTCGTCGACCCGGTCGGACCGCTGCCGGCGCGGCACGTCGTAGAGCCGCGCGAACAGCTCGACGTTCTGCCGGCCCGTCAACGCGGCTCTCGATCGAAAGCTGTTGCGGCACATAGCCGATGTTGTGCCGGATGTCCATTGTGTGCCGGCGCGAGTCGAGGCCGAAGATGTTCACCTGCGCCGCTCTGAACCGGCGTCAGGGTGGTCAGCACACGCACCACCGTGGTCTTGCCGGCACCGTTGGGTCCGAGCAGGCCGACCGTCTCGCCGCAGCCGCACCTGCAGGCTGAGGTCGTCGACCGCGGTGAACTGGCCGTAGCGGTGGGTCAGGTGCTGGCAGTCGATCGCGAGCGGTGCTGTCATGGTTGTCTCCTCGTGCAGCATGCGGGTCATCTCGGCGAGCACCTCCAGTCCGCGCTCCAGGCTGTCGAGCTGGCCGGCGTCCAGCTCGTCGAGCACTGCCGACCAGGCGTTGCCCGACGCGGCGCGAGACTCGTCGGCGATGCGTTGTGCAGGCTCGGTCAACTGCAGGCGGCAGACCCTTCGGTCATCGGCGTCGACGGACCGAATCCAGCAGACCATCGGCCGCCAGCTTGGAAACCAGCGTGGATGCGGTATTGGGCACCAGCCCCAGCTCGGTTGCCGCCTCCGCACCAGGAGATTCCCGGGCTGACGGCCTACCAGCGCGAAGCAGCTCGGCCTGGGACTGCGTGAGACCGGGCGCGTCGAACCCTCGCCCGGTCGACCGCCGCAGTTGTCGTCGGAACCGACCCGACCGCATCGAACAGCTTCGCTGATGAGCTCGGTGCGTGTCTCCACATCAAGCACAATACCTCTGTTGCAGAGGCATTTCCTGTCGACCGGGCACGAGCGCAGAACTCGGCGGCGTAGAGCCGCGCAAATTGATCGGCCAATGCGTCGGCGGCGCGTTCGGAATAACCGGCAACCACCGCGCGGGTAGCCTCCTCGATGCGGGCCGTCATCCGGTTGCAGCCGACGACTGCCACGCGAACACGTCCTCGCCGCGGCGCAGCTCCGTGACGCGGTAGTTGCACTGCCCACGCGTACACGTCGGAAAACAGCTCTTGGTGGATGGCACGGAAGTTCAGGTCGTCGGCGCCGACGTCGCCGTCGGCGAGCCGCGTCGATGCCAGCCCGCGATTCGGCCCGCGGTGGACACGAACTCGAGGTCGGCCAGCATGCCATGTGAGTCCGCTCCGAAGTTGTTGCGCAACAACGTTGTTCCGGGGATCAGGTAGTGTCCTCCTGCGGTGGAGCGATTCGCCTGGTTGTTTGTCGCGTCGGCTCGGGTGGATAACGGGTCCGGTATTGGGCCAGGGTAGTCGCCGAACGTGACGTCGTCGTCGACCAGCGCCACCAGCGCGTCGACGTGGTCGGCGGTCGGGTGCCAGCCCTCAAGGCTTCGGCCGCGATCGTCTGGTCGACGCAGCGCCGCAGCGGCTCCGGCAGCCGGTCGATCCCACGTTTGGAATGCATTCGGCCGGGCACGCCGTCGATTGTCACCGATCGGTCCGTTGGTCACACAGTTGCGGTGCCGCGCGCCCCGGCCCCGTTGACGCCCTGGTGCGCGCCAACCGACAAGGGACCGCCATGATGGCCGGGTGACTTGGTGGGACGCGGCTTTCCTCGCTTCTCGCCGGAGTCGCAGGCGGCGCTGACCGGCAGCATCGCCGGACTGGCATCGGTGGCCACCTACCCCGCCCTGCTCGTGGTGGGACTTCCGCCGGTCACCGCGAACGTCGACCAACACGGTGGCCCTGGTGTTCAACGGCATCGGCTCGGTGTGGGGTTCGCGGCCCGAGCTCACGGGCCAAGGCGCCTGGCTGAAGCGGATCCTCCGGCGGCCGCGGTCGGCGGCGCAGTCGGGCGCCGCGCTGCTGCTGTCCACGCCTGCGGGCGGCTTCGAGAAGATCGTGCCGATCCTGCTCGGGCTCGGCGTCGGTTGCGATCATGCTTCCGCGCGAGGCAATCGGGAAGCGAGAGTCGCCAGTCACCAACGGCACACCGCCACGGTTCTGCTCGAGTCCGTCGCGATCTTCCTGATCTGCATCTACGGCGGGTATTTCGGCGCCGCGGCCAGGTGTGCTGATGATCGCTCTCCTGTTGCGCCTCGGCCATGCGACGCTGGCCCACGCCAACGCCGCCAAGAACGTGATCGCCGGCGTCGCGAACAGTGTTGCCGCGCTGGTCGTTCGCATTCCTCGCACCGGTGCACTGGCCGGCCGTCGTGGCGCTCGGCCTCGGGTGCCTGGTCGGATCACGGCTGGGTCCCGTGGTGGTGCGCCATGCCCCGGCCGGGCCACTGCGGGTAATGATCGGTGCCGCCGGCCTGGCGCTGGCCGTCAAACTCGGGTCGACGCCTGCCGCTAGCCCAGCTCGAATGGGTTGTCGCCCTTGGCGACATCGCGTGCCCAACTCGATCAGGTTCTGCCGCCGACGAATGCAGCCGCTCGCCGGCCTCGGCACTCGCCTGGCCCGCCAGGTAGCGCGACCAGGTGCCCTCGATCACGATGCCGAGCTTGAAGCAGGCCATCGCGAGATACCAGTCCAGCCGCGACGTTTCGCGGCCGCCGGCGGCCAGGTAGGCATCGAGCAGCTCGCGACGGCTCGCCAGCCCGCCCAACGCGGCCAGCTGCGACACCTGCGTCGATCGGGTTGGGATCGAGCGGCCAGCAGATCAGCATCCAGCCGAGATCGAGCAGCGGGTCGCCGACGGTGCACATCTCCCAGTCGATGAACGCCGCCAGTTCCGGCGCTGTCCGCGGCGCGAGCAGCACGTTGCTGAGATGCGGGTCGCCGTGCATGATTCCCGGCTTCGCCGTCGGGCGGCCGGTTGGCCTCCAACCACTCCGCCAACTCAGCGAATTCGGCCAGCGATTCGGGCGCGTAGCTCTCGTGCCGATAGCTTTCGAGCAGCCGCAGAAACTGCGGAACCTGGCGCTCGCAGAAAGGATCCCGGCCGCTTGATGCTCCGCGAGTGGGCTGCCCTCCCAGCGCGACGTTGCCGAGCTGTGCCAGGCTGGCGCGCGTAGGACAGGCCGACCTGATGCCGCATGCCGGCATCGCGGACGTACGCCTCGGCCATCTCGTTGCCGGGGTTGAAGCCGTCGACCTCCTCCATCAGGTAGAACACCACCCCGAGCACGTCGAGGTCATCGCAGCCGGCGATGAAGCCGGGATGCGGCACCGGTGTGCCTGCCAGCGTGCGCGAGCGCCGCGATCTCGCGCAGCATCGTCTTGTCGCTCGTCGGCGCGCGGATGGAGCGGGCGGCCGCCGCAAGCACCATCGGACGCCCGTCGACGCGCAGCCGCACCACGATGTTCTGACGTGCCGCCGGTCAGCGGCTCGCACGTCGGTGACCGTGGACCCGATGCCCTGCTGTCGCACCCAGCGCTGCAAGTGCAGCCTGGTCGGCGTCGCTCAGTGTCGGCAGCTGCTGCGCGTCGTCGGGCATGCAGACATGGTGTCAGGCCCTTGCGCGCGGTCAGCAGCAGGTACTCCCATTCCATGGTGTCTGAGCCGCTCGAGGAAGCCGTCGCCGATCCGCGCGATATCCGGCGTCCAGTGCGGCGACGCGGTCCGCATCGCCCTCGATGTTGCGGTACGCCGCGATCGTCGGCCCGTAGACCGCTCTTGAAGTAGTCGCGGAACTCCGCGCCGTCGGCGAAGTGGTCGACGGTCAGCGTCCGTCGCTCGGTGACGACGTCGGTGACTCGGTCGCCGAGCAGCGCGCGGACGTGGTCCTCGCTGACCCCACAGCGGGGTGGCTGCGCACCCGGCGGCGGGGGCGGCAGCGTACGGCTTCATCGTCGCGAACAGCTGACCGATGTGGCCCTCCGGTGTCCAGTTGAGCAGGCCGATCCTGCCGCCCGGTTTGGCACACGCGGACCAACTCGCCGGCGGCCTGCTGATGGAACGGCGCGAACATCACGCCGATACACGACATGACGACGTCGAACTCGTTGTCGCCGAACGGCAATGCGTGAGCATTGGCTTCGCGCCACTCCAGTTCGACGCCCTGCTCGCGCGGCTAGGCGCGCGCCCGGCCTGCAACAGCTCGGGGCACAGGTCGCTGGCGACGACGCTGGCTCCGGTCTGTGCGGCGGGAATCGCGGCGTTTCCGGTGCCCGGCGGCCACGTCCAGCACGCGGTCGCCCGGGCCGACGCCGGCTGGCTTCGACCAGCACGGGACCTGAGCGGGGCCACCAGTTCGGCTGGCGAGTTTCGGGATAGTCACCGGATGGCCCACATGGCGCGGTGTTTGGCGATCACCGCTCTGATCGACGGTCGTCGGCTTGAGCAGTCATGGTCGATTTCCTCCCGATGAGTACCGACCTGCGAACATCGTCCGCTCGATCGCGTGCACCGGTATCTAGTTACAAATCTGTACTGGCCCTGGTTCCATATCTGTACTGGACATTGCGCCTGACGCTGGAGGTGTGACAGATGTCCGGATACGGCCAGTTCTGTCCGGTGGCCAAGGCGATGGAGCTACTCGACGAGCGCTGGACGCATGCTCGTCGTGCGGGAACTGCTGCTGGGCAGCAGGCACTTCAACGACCTGCGCCGCGGCGTGCCGAAGATGTCGCCCGCGCTGCTGTCCAAGCGGCTGAAGTCGCTGACCCGTGCCGGTGCGTCGTCGAACGCGCGGAAATCGACGGCGCGCACCACATATTCGCTGACACCGAGTGCGGCAAGGAGCTCGCCGACGTGGTCGAGGCGCTCGGCGCCTGGGGTGTGCGCTGGATCGGCGAACTCGGCGAGGAGGACCTCGATCCGCATCTGCTGATGTGGGACATGCGCCGCACCATCCCGGTCGAGGCCTGGCCGCGGTCGCGCACCACGCTGGCGTTCCACCTCGACGGGGTGGCGCCGAAGGCATCGCGGTGGTGGCTGGTGGTGGCCGACGGCGAGGCCGACGTGTGCGACTTCGATCCCGGCTTCGAGGTGGCCGGCACCGGTCGAGACCAGCCTGCGCACGCTGACCCGCATCTGGCGCGGCGACGTCGGCTGGTCAGCATGCGCTGCTCGACGGCAGCGTCGCGGTGTCGGGCCCGGCCGATGTCGCGCCGCGCCATCCCGTCGTGGATCGGACAGGGATCGTCGGCGGCCGTGCCACGCCCGGCCTGAACCCCTGCCACGAGTTCTACCCCTGGGGGCAAACATCAGCCAGCGGCTGCCCGGAAATGGTCTGAAAGTGCGCAGCGAGTTGCTCAATCGAGAATGCGTCGCGCGACGTTAGTGGTGATCGAGGTCGAGCAGCTCGTCGCCACGGCCGGCCAGGATCGTCCGGATGGCGTACAGCGAGAAGCCCTTTGGCCTGCTCGACGGTGATCGCGGGCGGTATCGACAGCTCCTGGCGGGCGGTCACGACGTCGACGATCGGCCGGGCCGTCGTAGCGCGAACGCGTCGACCAGCGCCTGCTGCAGGTCGGCGGGCTGCTCGACTGCGGCGGCCGAAGATCCCCATCGCCTGCGCGACGGCGGCGAAGTTCGGATTGATCAGGTCGGTGCCGAAGTTGACGATGCCCGCGGCCTTCATCTCCAGTTCGACGAAGTTCAGCGACGAGTTGTTGAAGACAGATCACCTTGACCGGCAACCGGTTCTGGATCAGCGTGATCAGCTCGCCGAACAGCATCGTCAGACCGCCGTCGCCGGCCAGCGCGACCACCTGACGGTCGCGGAACGCGGTCTGCGCGCCGATCGCGAGCGGCAGCGCGCACGCCATGGTGCCGTGGTTGAACGAGCCGACCAGTCGGCTGCCGGCCGTTCATCCTCAGGTAGCGCGCGGCCCACACCACCGGCGAACCGACGTCGACGGTGAAGACCGCGTCGTCGGCGGCGAGCTGATTCAGCAAGCCCGGCAACGTATTCCGGGCCGGATCGGGGTGCGGTCGCGGTCGTTGACCGCCAGCTCGTCCAGCGTCTTGCGGGTCTTGCGGTAGTGCCGCAGCGAGCGGTCGAGGTGGTCGCGCTGATTCTTCTGCCGCAGCAGCGGCTGCAGCGCGGCGAGGGTGTCTTTGCACGGTGCCGACGAGGCCGAGATCGATCGGCGTGCGACGGCCGAGGTTGCGGCCGCGGATGTCGACCTGAACGACCTTCGCGTTGTCGGGATAGAACTGCTGATACGGGAAGTCGGTGCCCAGCATCAGCAGCGCGTCGGCCTCCTTGATCGCCTTGTAGCCCGGAGGCGAAGCCCAGAAGCCCGGTCATGCCGACGTCGAACGGGTTGTCGTACTCGATGAACTCCTTGCCGCGCAGCGCATGCACGATCGGCGCGCTGCAGCGTCGCGGCGGCCTGGATCACCGCGTCATGGGCGCCTTCGACGCCGGCGCCGCCGAGGATCGTGACAGCCGTCTGCGCCGTTGAGGATTTCGGCCGCCCGACTGCAGCGACTCGTCGTCGGGACGCACCACCGAACGGGTCGGCAGCGACCGGACGCGACGTCCATCCCGAGGCGTCGGCGCGCTGCAGGAAGACCTCGCCGGGGATGACGACGACGGCCACGCCGCGCTCCTCGACGGCGGCCCGCATCGCCATCTCGAGGATCCGCGGAGTCATCTCCGGCGTGCTGACCAGTTCGCGGTAGACGCTGCATTCGCCGGAACAGCTCCTGCGGATGCGTCTCCTGGAAGTACTCGGAGCCGATCTCGGTGCGCGGGATGTGCGCGGCGATCGCCAGCACCGGCACGCGGCTGCGCTGCGCGTCGAACAGGCCGTTGATCAGATGCAGGTTGCCCGGTCCGCAGCTGCCTGCGCAGACCGCAAGCTGTCCGGTCAGCGCAGCGTCGGCGGCCGCCGCGAAGCGCGGCTGTCTCCTCGTGACGCACATGCTCCCAAGTGATTTCGCCGGAGCCGCCGGATGGCGTCGGTGAAGCCGTTGAGGCTGTCACCCGGCAGCCCGTAGACGCGGCGAACGCCGCTGATCGCGCAGGGCTGAGATGACGTGATCGGCAACGGTCGCCACCGGTCACGTAGCGATTTCGGCGTTAAGTGCGCTCACCGCTGGCTCAGCGCCGAAGTCGCTAGCTACTTGGGGCGAAGCGCTGGCCGGCGTCGAGCCGGATGCACTGGCCGTTGAGCATCGGGTTCTCCACGATCGCCAGCGCGAGCTTTGCGTACTCCTCGGGCCTGCCGAGCCGCTTCGGGAACGCCGCGTCCTTGGTGAGCTGCTTGGCGAACTCGTCGGGGATGCCCTGCGTGAGCCCGGTGGCGAACAGGCTCGGCGCGATCGCCAGCACGCGGATGCCGAGGCTGCCCAGATCGCGCGCCATGGTGAGGCACATGCCGGCGATGCGCGGCCTTGGACGCGGTGTAGGCGACCTGCCCGATCTGGCCCTCGAACGCGGCGATCGATGCGGTGTTGATGATGACGCCGCGCTCCTCGGCCTCGTCGTCGACAGGCTCGTTCTTGCTCATCTGCCAGGCCGCCAGGCGGCTGATGTTGAAGGTGCCGATGAGGTTGAGATCGACGTGACTGGCGGAAGGAGTCGAGGCTGTGCGGACCCGTCCTTGCTGATGGTGCGCTCGCCGATGCCGCCGCCCGCGGTGGTCACCGCGATGTGCAGTCCGCCGAGGGCCTCGACCGCCTGCGCCAACACCTGCTCGGTGCCTGCGAAGTCGGTGACGTCCACCTCGTGGAACGTGCCGCCGATCGGCGTCGGCCACCTCTGCGCCCGTTCGACTGCGGCCGGTCCAGCACCGCCACGCTCGCGCCACGCTTGGCGAGCGACTCTGCGGTCGCCCGTCCAAAGCCCGATGCGCCACCGACGATGACGGCCTTCTTGCCCTCGATCTCCATCTGGCTCCCTTTCCAAAGACTGCGGTGGGACCGCCAAGCAACATATCTCATCGCTCATTCGGTAAGCCTTTCGGGTGCCGGTGCGACGACTTCGTAAGGCCTGCGGTCCAGCTCGCGGGTAGGTTTTCGTTATGGCCGGACCAGCCCGCGACACGCGAATGCTGGCGGGCATCGCGGCGGCCGCCGTCGCGCTCGGGGTCACCCAACTGCTCGCCGTCGCGTTCGGTCCGCAGGCCGACGCCCGCACCGCCGTCGGCTCGGCGGTCATCGACCTGACCCCTGGCCCGGTCAAGGAGTGGGCGATCCAGACCTTCGGCACGGCCGACAAGCTCGTGCTGTCGATCGCTCGTGCTCGGCGTGATCGCGCTCATCGCCGCGGTGACCGCGACGATGGGAGACGCGTCGTGTTCCGGTCGGCAGCGCCGCGATCGTCCTTGCCGGGATCGCCGGGTGTGCGGCGGTGCTCTCTCGCGCCGGGGCGACGGTGGTCGACATCGTGCCCACGGTCGTCGGCACCGCTGTGCGGGGTCGCGGTGCTGCGCCTGCTCACCTCCGGGCGGTTCACCGACAGACCCGACGAGCCGGACATCCCGGAGGACGCCGACTCCCCGATCGCGGCCGGCGGCTGTCGCTTGATGACGCTGGGTTTCCTCGGCGCGGGTGCGCTCAGCGGCGTGGGCGGCGTCGTGCTGTCCCGCGTGCTGACGTCGGTGGTCGGGCGACCGCGACGCGTTCGCGTTGCCTGCGGTCGGATGTCGGCGCGCCGCCGGTCCCACCGACGGTGCAGCCCGAAAGGCGTTGCGCTGCCGTCGTTCGTCACCAGCAACGACGACTTCTACCGGATCGACACCGCGTTGAGCGTGCCGCAGCTGAGTCGCGCGGACTGGCAGCTGAAGATCCACGGCATGGTGGACCGCGAGATCACCTACCGCTTCGAGGATCTGGACCGGTTCGAGGTCGTCGAGAAGCTCGTGACGCTGACCTGCGTGTCGAATCCCGTTGGCGGCGATCTCATCTCGAACGCCAGCGTGGACGGGCTACCGGGTGCGGCGATCTGTTGGCCGAGCGCAGGCGTGCATCCGGACGCCGACATGGTGCTTGTCGATGTCGATCGACGGTTCACGCGTCGGCACGCCCGTCGACGCGCTCACCGACGAGTCGGGACGCGCTGCTGGCGGTCGGGATGAACGGCGAGCCGCTGCCCACCGACCACGGCTACCCCGCGCGGCTGGTGGTGCCCGGGTTGTACGGCTACGTGTCGGCCACCAAGTGGGTCGTCGACCTCGAGTTGACCGCGGTTCGACCAAGGCCGAGGCCTACTGGACGCGGCTGGGCTGGTCGCCGCGCGGGCCGATCAAGACGGAATCCCGCATCGACGTGCCGCGCAGCGGCCAGGACGTCGCCCGCGGACCGGTGACCGTTCGGCGGTGTCGCGTGGGCGCAGAACCGCGGCGTGACGCGCCGTCGAGGTCGCGCATCGACGAAGGCGACTGGCAGCCGGCACAGCTGGGCGCGGGCTACTCCAACGACACGTGGCGGCTGTGGAGCTTCGCCTGGCAGGCCGACCCAGCCCGGGCTCGCACACGATCACGGTGCGGGCCACCGACAACACCGGCGCCGTCCAGACGTCGAGCAATGGGCCGATCCGGTTCCCGACGGCGCCACCGGCTGGCACACGGTGTCCTTCGCGGTGCAAGTAATCCCCTACGCGACGCTCGACTCTGGGTTGGCGTCACCGCGGGAATGATCCACTCGCCCAGCGGCGCCTGGTAGCACATCGGCCGAGCTGCATCGTCGAATGCGCGGACGACATCGGTGATTCCTTCGGTGAAGTGAGCCGCATCCGGTCGACGTGAGCCGGGATCACGCACTTTGGCGCCAAGCACCTCAGCGGCTGCCGCCGCACGACGTCGCTCGTCAGTGTCAGCACCACGGCCGCCTGCCGCGCTGCGACTCGGGCAGCCCCGATGAACAGGACTGCCGACATCGATCGGGACTCACGCGCTTGGCGATGTCAGCGACCACGGCCAGCGACGCGTTGGTCGCCGCTGAGGTAGACCGTCGGAACTCACCCTCCCGACTCGGGACGAAAGCCGATGACTTCACGCGTCACATTTCCGGTCGCGTCGCGTATCTCGTCCGTCCGCCAGGCCGTGCGCGGCAGGCACGCGCCTGGCATTCGACAGCGCGGGTTCGGCGTCGACCGTCGGTCAGTTGGACCCCGCCTGCCACGGATCAGCCCTCGAGCCTGCGGGCCGAGACTCGGCGCCGGGATGCGTGATGATCATCGGCGCCGACGCGAGAATCGACGCCGTCGTTGTCGAGATTGTCCAGCGTGCTCGTCGTGACTAATCAGCACTGCATCGACGGGACCCACCCGCGGAAGCCGGGGCTTGGCCACCACGACCGTCTTGATTCAGGCTGCGCGTGCGGTCGGGTGCGTCGAACGCGGGATCCTGACGAGTCGCCTTCCGCGCGCTTCGATCACTGTGGTGGGGCCACCGAGCACACTGAATGCGAAGTCATGCCTCGTCGTGTCCACTGCAGTCATTCCAGAACGAACAGCGATGGCGCGCGGACTATTCCGACAAAATCGGTTGTCAGTGCGGTAACCTCCACCTACGCTGCGCGCCGTGACTACCCAACCAGCACAGCTGGCGCACGCACTGCGCGACGCGCTGCCGGCGGCCCGCAGGACCGCGACACCGCGCGCCTCCGCGTCGCTCGGCGTTGAGTGCGATCGACAACGCCGAGACGCCAGACGACGCCGGGTTGATGCCCCGTCGAGCCGGACGATCGCAGGCGGCAGTGGTCGGACTCGGCGCCGCCGAGGTGGCGCGGCAGGAGTTGTCCGATGCGCAGATCCGCGAGTTGGTACGAGCCGAGTCGACGAACGGTTGACCGCGACGCGGGACTTCACCGCAGCAGGCCACACCGAGCGCGCTGCCACGCTGCGCGCCAGGCGGCTGTGCTCAGCGACCTGCTCGGAGATGTCTGACGGCCGTGCCAGGCTGGGCTCGTGCAGCTCATTGACGTCGCCGCCGCGTCGGCCGAGGTCGGCGCGACCTCGCGCAGCTGGCTGGCCAAGATCGCCCGCATCGCCGATCTGCTGCGCCAGCGCAGGCGCGACGAGGAGCGACCCGAAGCTGGTCGCCGTCGTGGTGTCCTGGCTGTCCGGGAGCTGCCGCAACGGCAGATCGGCGTCGGCTGGGCGGCGCTGCGGCTCGCTGCCGCCCCCGGCGGACGACGCCGTCGCTGACCGTGCTGCAGGTCGATGCCGCGTTCAGCGAGATCGGCGCAGGTCGCCGGGAGGGTCGCAGGCACGGCGCGGCGAACTCGTCAACGGACTGTTCGCCGCGGCCACCGAGCCCGAGCAGACCTTCCTGCGCCGCCTGCTCGGCGGCGAGCTGCGCCAGGGCGCTCTGGTCGGGGTGATGGCCGACGCGGTCGCGAAGGCCGCGGACGTCGCCGCGCCGGTGGTGCGGCGCGCGGCGATGCTGGGCGGCGACCTGCCCGCAGTCGCGGCCGCCGCGTTGACCGGCGGCGAGGCAGCGCTCGACCAGTTCACGCTCACGGTCGGAGCAGCCGGTGGGCCCGATGCTGCGCCCAGACCGCCACCGGTGTCGCGCGAGGCGCTCGAACGCCTCGGCGGCGCAGCGGCTTTCGAGGCCAAACTGGACGGCGCGCGGGTGCAGATCCACCGCGCGGGCGACGCGGTGTCGATCTACACCCGCAGCCTCGACGACGTCACCGAACGGCTGCCGGAGGTGGTCGAGGCGACGCTGGCGCTGCCGGTGACGGACCTGATCGCGGACGCGGAGGCGATCGCCCTGCGTCCCGACGGGCGTCCCCACCGGTTCCAGGTGACGGCGTCGCGGTTCGGGCAGACAGCGTCGGACATCGCGGCAGCCCGAGAGTCGCAGCCGTTGTCGGTGTTCGTGTTCGACCTGCTGCATCTCGACGGCGAAGACCTGCTGGACTGGCCGACCAGCGAGCGCGTCAGCCAGGCCTCGACGCCATCGTGCCCAAGGCCCATCGGGTGGATCGACTGATCACCGACGACAGCGACGCCGCGCAACGGTTTCTCGACGTGACGCTCGACGCCGGGCACGAAGGGGTGATGGCGAAGTCGCTGACCGCGCCGTATGAGGCGGGCCGACGCGGCGCGGGCTGGCTGAAGGTCGAAGCCGGTGCACACCCTCGACCTGGTCGTGCTCGCCGTCGAGTGGGGATCGGGCCGGCGCACCGGCAAGCTGTCCAACATCCACCTCGGCGCGTTGAACCCGCCGACCGGCGGATTCGTCAGTGCTGGGCAAGACTTTCAAGGGCGATGACCGACGCGATGCTGGAGCTGGCAGACCACGCGCTTCATGGAGCTTGGCCGACGGACCGACAGATGGCTATCGTCGTCAAACTGCGGCCCGAGCAGGTGGTCGAGATCGCGTTCGACGGGGTTCAGGGCTCGTCGCGCTACCCCGGCGGTATGGCGTTGCGTTTCGCGCGCGTTCTGCGCTACAGCAGACGACAAAAGCCCAGCTGAGGCCGACACCGATCGACACCGTGCGCGCCCTGTACGAGCGCGGTTCATAACCGAATCGATACCCTGGAATCGCCCCAACACCGTTTCTAGCGGTGAAAGGATCACCAGAAACGGGTAAGACAGCGATGTCGAGGAGAGACCGTGGCTACACCCACCGCCGCACCATCCGGACCGCATCGAGGAACAAGACGGCGACAGTCACCTACATCCGCACCGACAAGGACCTGCCGCCGGTAGCGATCATCGACCGATCGCCGATCACCACCAGACACAAGATCATCTTCGGGATCATCGCGCTGCTCGGCGCGATCGCCTGGGCGGTCATCGCGTTCTTCCGCGGGGAGACGGTCAACGCGGTGTGGTTCGTCATCGCGGCGATCTGCACCTACGTGATCGGCTTCCGGTTCTACGCGCCGGCTGATCGAGATGAAGATCGTCCGCCCGCGCGACGACCACGCAACACCGGCAGAAGTGTTCGAGAACGACACCGACTACATGCCGACCGACCGGCGCGTGCTGTTCGGCCATCACTTCGCCGCGATCGCCGGCGCCGGGTCCGCTGGTCGGCCCGGTGCTTGCCGACGCAGATGGGTTATCTGCCGGGCACCATCTGGATCATCATCGGCGCGGTATTCGCCGGATGTGTGCAGGACTACCTCGTGCTGTGGATCTCCACCCGACGACGGGGCCGCTCGCTGGGTCAGATGGTCCGCGACGAACTCGGTGCCGTCGGCGGCGCGGCCGCCATCATCGGGATCATCACGATCATGACGATCCTGCTGGCGGTGCTGGCGCTGGTGGTGGTGCAGGCGCTGCGCCAGAGCCCGTGGGGCGTCTTCTCGATCGCGATGACGATCCCGATCGCGCTCTTCATGGGCGTCTATCTGCGCTTCCTGCGTCCGGGACGGGTGTCGAGGCGTCGGCGATCGGCGTCGCGCTGCTGCTGCTGGCCGTCGTCGCGGGCGGCTGGGTCGCCGAAACATCCTGGCGGTCGCGTTCATGGTTCGGCCTGTCCGCGGTGACGCTGGGCTGGTGCCTGATCGTCTACGGCTTCGCCGCCTCGGTGCTGCCGGTGTGGCTGCTGCTCGCGCCGCGCGACTACCTGTCGACGTTCATGAAGGTCGGCACCATCGCGCCTGCTCGCGATCGGCATCCTGATCGCCCGCCCAGTCATGCAGATGCCCGCTGTCACCGCAGTTCGCCGGCAGCGGCCAGGGTCCGGTGTTCGCCGGCTCGCTGTTCCCGTTCCTGCTTCATCACGATCGCGTGCGGCGCGCTGTCCGGGCTTCCACTCGCTGATCGCCTCCGGCACCACGCCGAAGATGCTGGAGAACGAGAGCCAGATGCGCGCTGATCGGCTACGGCGCGCATGCTGACTGGAGTCGTTCGTCGGCATGATGGCGCTGATCACCGCCGCGATCCTGAACCAGCACCTGTACTTCACGCTCAACGCACCCGCCGCGCCAGACCGGCAGTACCGCCGGCGACGGCCGCCGAGTACGTCAACAATCTGCCGCTCACCGGCTACCCGATCACCGCTGAGCAGATCGAGCAGGCCGCTCGCAGGACGTCGGCGAGGAGTCGATCATCTCCGCGCACCGGCGGCGCGCCGACGCTGGCGATCGGCATGTCGGACAGTGCTTGCACCGCGTGTTCGGCGGTACTGGCCTGAAGCCGTTCTGGTATCACTTCGCGATCATGTTCGAGGCGCTTGTTCATCCTGACGACGGTCGACGCCGGCACGCGGGTGGCCGGTTCATGATCTCGGATGCGGCTGAGCAACCTCGGTGGGCCGCTGCGCAAGCTCCGCGATCCGAGCTGGCGGGTTGGCGTATGGACGTGCAGCCTGGCCGTCGTCGCGTTGTGGGGCAGCATCCTGCTGATGGGTATCACCGATCCGCTCGGCGGCATCAACTCCCTGTTCCCGCTGTTCGGCATCGCCAACCAGCTGCTCGCCGCGATCGCACTGACCATCGTGACCGTGGTCGTGGTCAAGAAGGGTTACCTGAAATGGATGTGGATACCGGGTATTCCGCTGCTCTGGGATCTCACCGTCGACGCTGACCGCGTCGTGGCAGAAGATCTTCTCCGGCGACCCGAGGGTCGGATTCTGGACGCAGCACTTCCAGTACCGGGACGCGCTGGATGCCGGTAAGACGTCGTTCGGCTCGGCAAAGAACGTCGACGCGATGGAAGCGGTCATCCGGAACACCTTCATTCAGGGCACGCTGTCGATCGTGTTCGCGCGTTGATGGTGGTCATCGTGTTCGGCGCCGGGTTGATCATGCTGATGCGGGTGCTGCGCGGCGGTGGCAGCGCCGTTGACCGAAGACGAGCCCGTCGCGTCGAAGCTGTTCGCGCCATCGGGACTTATCTCCCACCAAGACGGAACGGGAGGTGCAAAAGCAATGGGACGCGCTGCCGCAATCGCACGCCAGATCGGTTGGTACTGGGGCTCATTGATGGGCGACAACCACTACCGACGCTACGTCAGAGCATCGCCGGCGCACGCATCCCGGCGAGCCAGTCATCGTCCGAGCGCGAGTACTGGCGGATGCGGCACGACGCGATCGAGTCGAATCCCAACCCGCGCTGCTGCTAGGACGAGAGTCAGCCTGACGCGACGACGCCGTCGGAAACCCACGGCGCGACGGGCCTGAATCGACGTCGACCGGAACGCATCGAGGCGAGGTCGTCGGTCACATGCCCCATCGTCGCCAGTCGGCCCATGCCGACCGCGTAGGCGATGCGCGCCCAGTTCGACCAGTTCGTCTTCGGTGAAATGGCGGCGCAGACCCGTCGTACACGGTGTCGTCGATCGACAGGTGGTCCGTTGCGAACAGATCGGCTGAAACGTAGCGCACTTATCTCTGCCTCCGACAGATCGTCGGCTTCTGCCGGTTGCTACCAGCGAGCACACCGCACCCTCCAGTGAGGCCATCGTCGATGGCGCCTCTGATAAGCGCACCGACATACAACTCCGGCACTGGTTGTGAAAGGCGACCCGCAGCCGCACCAGTTCGACCAGCCGTGGCGGTAGCGTCGCCGCTGGCTTGCAGCGCCGCCTTGAGCGAGCCCAGCGCCCCTGCCACTTCCGGGCGGTGACCGAGATATCGCGGCCACACCGAGATTGATCAGGTCGCCCTGGCCGAGACCATCGGTAGGCACTGAAGCGAATGTCGTTGAAGGCGCGATTCGAGCCATCATCACCTCACGTCGCCGTAAGTTGTCGTTCAGGACGACAGTATCGCTAAACTGTTGACCATACGGTAAGGCGCCTCGGAGGAATCGGGCATGAACAAGGAAGACATGATCCTGATCAGCGTTGATGATCACATTGTTGAGCCGCCGGACATGTTCGAGAACCATCTGCCGAAGAAGTATTTGGATGAGGCGCCGCGGTTGGTGCACAACCCGGACGGCACGCGATACGTGGCAGTTCCGTGATGTGGTGATCCCCAATGTGGCGCTGAACGCGGTGGCGGGTCGGCCGAAGGAGGAGTACGGGCTGGAGCCGCAGGGTCTTGATGAGATCCGGCCGGGCTGCTGGCAGGTCGACGAGCGGGTCAAGGATATGAACGCCGGCGGCATTCTGGGGTCGATCTGTTTCCCGTCGTTTCCGGGTTCGCGGCGCGGTTGTTCGCCACCGAGGATGCGGAGTTTTCGCTGGCGTTGTTGCAGGCCTACAACGATTGGCATGTCGAGGTGGTGTGCGGGCCTATCCGGCGCGGTTCATTCCGATGTGTCTGCCGGTGATCTGGGATGCCGAGGCCTGCGGCACGGAGGTGCGCCGCAACGCTGAGCGTGGGGTGCATGCGTTGACGTTCACCGAGAACCCGGCCGCGATGGGGTATCCGAGCTTTCACGACGATTACTGGACGCCGTTGTGGGAGGCGTCTGGTGGATACCGACACGGTGATGAATGTGCACATCGGGTCCTCGGGCCGGTTGGCGATCACCGCCCCGGATGCCCCGATGGATGTGATGATCACGCCTGCAGCCGATGAACATCGTGCAGGCGGCGGCGGATCTGTTGTGGTCCAAGCCGATCAAGAAGTACCCCGGACCTCAAGATCGCCTTGAGTGAGGGTGGGACGGGGTGGATTCCGTACTTCCTGGAGCGCGCGGATCGCACCTATGAGATGCACTCGACGTGGACCGGTCAGGACTTCAAGGGCAAGAAGCCCTCGGAGGTGTTCCGGGAGCACTTCTTGACCTGTTTCATCTCCGATCATGTCGGGGTGGCGC
>ERZ1370068.8559-contig-7401_pt1 | contig 82675 bp, 137 predicted proteins | sample MGYA00561227_ERZ1370068 | MGnify/ENA primary metagenome ERZ1370068 (study PRJEB38410, sample SAMEA6850437) | metagenome | study: Metagenomic assessment of the ecological functions of the soil: analysis of the soil microbiota associated with the...
GTTGTACTTCCGTTCAGTTACGTATTGCTAAATCGCCGGACCATACTCACCGACGGGTCTGGGGACTCGCGAGCAGGCGGCGCCGGATCTTCGTCTGCCGCCCGGCCGCAGCTTCCGAGGAACAAAGTGCGCCGGCCGAATTCTTTTTCAGCTCGCCGCGCGCCGTGCGTACCGGCGGCCCAGTGACCGATCGACATCAAGCCCCTAATGGCGATGTCCCAAGGGGGCCGTGCAAACGGAAGCTTCGAAGCGGGATCGAACGTGCGCTCAAGCGCTTGCTCGTCAGTCCGGAATTCCTGTTCCGCATCGAGACGCGATCCCTCGAACGCCGCACCGAACCAGGCGTACCGCATCAGCAGCCTGGAGCTTCGCCTCGAGATTGTCAGCTTTTCCTCTGGAGCAGCACTCCCCGACGATGAGACTGCTGGACGCGCACGGTCAAAGGTACCCCTCAGGATCCGGCAGGGCTCGAGCGGCAAGTGGATCGGATGCTGGCCGACCAACGGTCAGAGGCGTTCGTGAAGCAATTTCGCGGGGCAATGGCTGCACCTCCGCAACGTGCCGAGCACCGGACCGGTCGCCATCGTGGTTCCAGATTTCGACGACAACCTGCGCCAATCGTTCAGGACGTGAAACAGAACTCTTCTTCGACACGATCGTGCACGAAGACCGAGGGCGCTGGAGCTTCTCACGAGCGAACTACGTTCTTGAACGAACGGCTCGCGCGCCACTACGGGATTCAAACATCAAGGGCACTCACTTCCGGCGGGTCACGTTCGACAAGGACAGCGTTCGCGGCGGCCTGCTCGGACAGGGCAGCATATTGACCGTCACCTCTCAGCCTGATCGAACCTCGCCGGTCGTGCGCGGCAAATGGATTCTCGAGAACTTTCTCGGCACCTCTCCTCCGTCCTCCGCCGCCGAACGTGCCCGAACTGAAGGCCAATATCGAGCCGGGAGCGGTGTTGTCGATGCGCGACCGCATGGTGGCGCATCGCGCCAACCCGGAGCTGCGCCGAGCTGCCACGCCATCATGGATCGCATCGGCCTGTCGCTCGAGAATTTCGACGGCGTCGGCAAGGTGCGCATGCTCGGCTGAGTCGGTCTGAACCGATCGACGCCTCCGGCAGTGCTGCCAGACGGAGCACGAAGTTCGAGGGCTGCAGTCGGCCTCAAGCGGGCGCTGCTCGAACAAGTCGGATCAATTCGTCACGACCGCTGGTCGAGAAGCTCTTGACCTACGCGCTCGGCCGCGGCATCGAGATACTACTGATCGAGCCCGGCCGTGCGAGCGATCGTTCGCCGACGCAGCTCGCAACGATTATCGGTTCTCGTCAGGGCTGATCATTGGGGATCGTCCAGGGCGTGCCGTTCCAGATGAGAAGAGGCGGCAGAAGATGAAACTCTACCACAGGAGGAACTGGGAACGGTACCAGCGGGTTCCGTGTTGGTCTGGTAGTCCACCGCGTCCGGGCGGGAAGATCGACTAAGATGTTCATCTACCAAAGTCTCTCGTTGCCCCGGCGCACGTTCCTTCGCGGCATGGGCACGCGCGCTCGCGCTACCGCTGCTCGACGCCATGGTCCCGGCGCTCTCGGCGATGGCCACGACGCCGGCGACGGGCGTCCGCCGGATGGGATTCATCTACCTGCCCAACGGCGTGGCGATGAACTTCAAGGGCGTGAACTACTGGAAGCCGAAAGGCGACAGGCGCCGAACTTCGAGTTCTCGCCGATCCTGCAAGCCGCTCGAAGGCGTTCCGCGATCAGTTGACGGTGTTCAGCGGGCTCACGCAGCACCAGGCCGACGTGCTCGAGGACGGCGCAAACGGCGATCATACCCGCGGCACGAGCACGTGGCTGACCGGCGTGCACCCAGGCACACCGAAGGCGCCGACATTCATGAGCGGGCATCTCGGCCGACCAGATCGCCGCGAACGTAGCTGGGCAAGGACACAGCCGCTGCCGTCGCTCGAGCTCTCGATCGACTTGAGCTACCTGCGCCGGCAACTGCGAGAACGGCTACGGCTGCGTCTACATGAACACGTCTTTCGTGGAGCTCGCCCACCACGCCGACTGCCGACCGAGAACAACCCGCGGTCGTGTTCGAGCGGCTGTTCGGCGACGGCGGGACGTCGGCGGCTCAGCGCTTGCGCCAGGCGCGAGAGAACAGGAGCATTCTCGATTCGGTCAACGACGACCTGCGGCGTCTTCTCAAGGCACGCTCGGACCCGGCGACCGGACCGCCGTCAACGATTACGTGGATCGCCGTGCGCGAAGTCGAGCGGCGGATTCAGAGCGCCGAGAAAAGCGCCGCGACCTCCGTTCTGCCCACGATCTCGAACGGCCGATGGGCATCCCGAGCCGGTTCGACGAGCATGTCACCGTTGATGGCCGACATGAGTGTCGCTCGCGTTTCCGGCCGACATCACGCGCGTCGTGACGTTCATGCTCGGGCGCGAGCTGAACTTCCGCACCTATCCGGAGATCGGCATCACCGAAGGCCATCACGGGCTGTCGCATCACGGAACGACGCCGAGCAGCTGGCGAAATACGCGACGCTCGAGCACGTATCAGGCGCAGCTGTTCGCCAGGTTCCTCGAGAAGCTGCGCGTCGACGCCGGACGGCGACGGCACGCTGCTCGACCACTCGATGTTCCTGTACGGCGCCGGACTGAGCAATCCGAACCTGCACGCGCACACCGATCTGCCGCTGGCCGTCGTCGGCGGCGCGGGCGGCATGAGGGCGGCACGTCATCTGATCGTGCCGATCGAGACCGCCGATGACGAACCTGCTGTTGACGATGCTGGATCGCGATCGGGCATCGCGGACCGACAAGCTGGGCGACGAGCACGGGGCCGCCTGAACGTCGAACCGTTATCCGGGGTGTAAATCGCGCAGGACGAAGAGCATTGTTGCCACAGAGCCACAGAGCCACAGAGCGGAACGCCTTCGAGTGTGCGCTCGACGCGGCGCCGCACCGCGGCGCGGCCGAGCGCGCGAACGGCGATCGGGTGACCAATAAACGCGGAAGATAGTCGTTCGACCGCCGTTTACGCCTGCGCCTTCGGCTTACATTGCAGGCCGACCGCGCCGAAGCGCCTCACGTAACTCCGTGACTCTGTGGCTAATTTTCCATGTTGTTAGCTGCTTTCGCCTCGCTGCAAATCTCGATGCGCGGGCCAGAGGGAGCGATCCGGGCATCAAGCTGACGAACACCCTCGATCCCGATGGCACGACGGCGCTGCACTCGGACGGTACGCGCCAACGATCTCGATGCCGTCGAGCAAGCTGATTCGCGCGGGTGCCGACGTGAAAGCCGCCAACCGGCTGCGGCGTCACCCGCTGCCCAAGTCGCTGCCACCAACGGCAGCGCGCCGATGGAATCGAAAAGCTGTTGGCCGCCAGCGGCATCTGACCCCAACCACGCGTTGCCCGAAGGCGGGAACCGTGCTGATGACGGCAGCCCGCACCGGTGACGCGGCAGCGGTCAAAGTTCTGGTCGAACACGGCGCGAAGGTGAACGCGACGGAAGGCTGGAAGAAAGCAGAACCGCGCTGATGTGGGCGGCAGCCGGCGCCAACGGCAGCCGCGCCAAGGCTCTGATCGACGCCCAGCGGGTGCGGACATACAGGCCCGGTCGAAGGGCGGGGGCGTTCACGGCATTTCTGCTGCCGTTCGCGGCGGACACATCGGCACGTCAGGTCTGCTGCTCACGACGCCGGCGCCGACGTCAACCAGCCGATTGGCGGATGGAACCAGCCCGCTGCTGCTGGCCCTCATCAACGCGCACTTCGAACTGGCCGGCTTCCTGCTGGATCGAGGCGCCATACGATCAAACCTGCCTGACGGCCAGGGCTGGACACGCCGGCACCTGCATCAGATTGCCTGGAGCAGAAGGCGGAGCACCGGATTCAACCTTCCCGGACCCGCGGCGACCGGGAATCTCTGACCGGCCTCGATCTCGTCAGAAAACTCGTGAAGCTCGGCGCCAACGTCAGCGCCCGCCGGCAGAAGGAACCAAGGGACGGCTACCGGAACCAGCTCAATCGAATCGGGGCGACGCCGTTTCTGCTCGCGGCGAAGTCAGGTCGATCACTTCCCCTTGGTGCGCCTCTTGCTCGAAAGCGGCGCGGACCCACCGAAACGCTACCAGACCCGACGAAGGGACGACCGGCGCTGATGGCGGCAGCGGCCGGCGTCGGGATCACGGGCGCCGGGCGAGAATCCTGGAACCGACGAAGAAGGCGCTGGCGGCGCTCGAGCTGGCGTTCGAGGTGCGGCGTGACTGGCAGGGCGGAGCGACGTCGGCAACTAACAGCGGGAGACCGCCCCTGCACGGCGCCGCATCTATCGCGCGCCGGTTCGATCGCTCTCATGGTCGGGGATTCCTGCTCGAGAGGGCGCGAAGCTCGGCGATCCGCAATAAGAAAGGATGGAGCGCCACGGGTTGATCTGCCGCCGACGGCGTCAGAATACACACCCAACGTTAAGCTCAAGCGCTATCCGGAGACGGCGGCTTTCATCCGTGGGGTCATGAAGCAACGCGGGATGCCGGTTCCTGACCCTCTCCGAATCCCCAGGCGCTAAACTCCGCGAACCCGCGCGGTAGGCCAGCTCGAGCCGCGAAGCGTGCTGGCGGAACCAGATGACCGTCTCCCGACGTACGGCTTGCAGAGCACGCCGAGGGAATCTACCTGTAATTCGTGCGCGTGTGTCTCCGGTATGACGGCCGCTCGATGCGCATCATGTTGGCGACGCTCCGTTGGGGATTCAGGAGCACTCGCAGAGCTCTCGCCGATCGCCGGACGCTCTTTCATAAACTCAGGAAATTCGTGATGACCTTCTTGTCGAGATATTCCTCTGAGAGCATGTCGAAGCCGAGGGCGTAATCACGAGGTCGATGAAGCCATCGTGCCGCGGTCCTATTAAACGTTGCCGATACCGACCTGCCCCCAGCGCGGGGGCTTAAGCTCGTAACCGGTGCTATACAAGGAGCAGCGCCGATTGAGCCAGAGTCGCTTTCCAGTGAACGTGGAAGAAACCGCAGCACCACTCGACGGCACGCTGACTCGCAAAGCAATCTTCGCTCTATAATTCCGCCTCATCCATCCGGACGTGGAGGTTTCGCCAGCATGAGCCTCTTAGAAAGAGTGCGTGGCAGGGAAAGATTTTTTCAGAACGGTTGGGTTTCTGGATCAGGTGGCGATCACCCGTCATTGAACCGGCAACCGGCGGCGTGTTGGAGGCGCACTTGGCGCCGCGACGCCGAAGGACAGACACCACCGCTGCCGAGGAAGCTGCAGAGGCACTGCGAAGGCGCCGAGCGCACAACCTCCTATGAACAGCGGGCGGCAGTTCTGAGAAAGGCCGGAGACCTCTGGTTCCGGCTTGCGCAGGACAGAAGTCACCACGTGGATCGACCGCGAGACCGGATCGATTCTGCTTGAAAGCGACCTTCGAGATTCACATGGCCACGACGGAGTGTTACAGAAACCAGTGCGCTACCGCCGTCGTATCCCTGCCTGGACCACGCTCGCGGTTAGGCTCCAGCCCCGTTTGAGCTGCTCCAGGCGTCTTCCGGTCGGAGTCGTCGGCGTCATCGCCCATTCAATGTGCCGCTCACGTGAAGCTCTCGATCGCGCCAGCAGCGCCCACCGCTCACGCTCGGCAATGCGGTCATTCTCAAGCCCGACCCGCGGACCGCGGTCTCGGGAGGCGTGACGGTCGCGCGGATCTTCGAAGAGGCGGGGTTGCCAGAAGGCGTGCTACACGTCGTGATACCAGGAGGAGCCGATGTCGAGGGAAGCCCTCGTTGCGGTTAACGTCGCCTTGATCGCGTTTACGGGCTCAGCCCGCGGCGAGCTGCGCGATTTATTAAGCTTGCGTGGTGCCATCTCAAACTGCCATCTCGAAGCTCGGCTGGCGCAATTCGGCGTTGATCATCTGGACGATGCGGATTTGAAGCCGCGTGTCGGCCGGCGCGTTCGGTTCGCGTTCTACTTTCCATCAGGGACAGGTGTGCATGGCCGCCAGCCGCCACCTCGTCCAGTCGGAGTGGTCAGAGATGCACCTGGACATCCTTGCTGGAAAAGCACAACACCTCCCGGTTGGAAACCCGACCGAGCAAGTGGCTCTGGGCCCGATCATCGACGAACGCCAACGCGACCATCACAGCCTGGTGACATCGAGCGTAGCCGCTGGCGCCAGGCTCGCCGCCGGCGGCACATTACGCTCTTCTGAAAGCCGACAGTTCTGGCGGACGTGCCCACGAGCGCCTGGCATACGTCGAAGAAATCTTTTGTCCGGTTGCGCCAATCACGCCCTTCGACACACTGGATCAGGCGGCTCGGATGGCAGCCGACACCGCTACGGGCTATCGCTCGCCATCATCACCCGCGATGTCATGAAGGGTCTCGCGCTGGCAGAAGAAGATCCCGAGCGGGTTGGTGCACATCAACGACCAGACGATTTCCGACGAGGCGCAGGTTCCGCATTTGGCGGCGTCAAAGGAATCCGGCGCGGGATCGCGCATTGGACGGCGCGTGCCGCCAGCTATCGAAGCGTTCACCGAGCTCCAGTGGGTGACGCTTCGAGACCGACGGGCGCCGTATCCTTTCTAGACCGACTTGCAATCGATGCATTGCGGCGCGGTTCAGTAAGGACTGCAATAGATCGCCTTCGCACATCGGCGGCGCACCGCCCGTGTGTCACGCCGACTGAGCCGATCATTCCTGGATGAATGGAACAGTGGTAGTTGGTGCCGAGGCCGGCATCAGCACGGCGCGACTCTCGGTCGCACCTGGCGCGATGTCCCCCGGTATCAGATTGAGTTGTCGTTCAGACCACACGGTGGGGGATGCTGTCGTTGTTCTTGAACACCACGGTCTGTCCGCCGAACGACGCCGGATTGGGTGTAAACGCCCGGGTTCCGTTCTGTCCGACGATACTGATGGTGGGCCCGGTTGCCGTCGACGGTCCCGAGGGGTTGCTGTTGCTGTCGCCGTCGCCGCAACCCGGCAGCCAATCGCCGCGATGGCGAGTCCACACACGGTCACTGAAAAAGTTCATATGCTTTCCTTTGAGATCGGAAATCACTTGACTTGACGTGGTAACCGATCGTCTTACTCGTTGTTGTGCTCTCTACCACGTCAAGTCAAGTGATTTCCGGGATTAGTGGAGCTGTAGTGGGAATTCGAGCGAGCAAGACGAATACCAGCGAAAACCAGAGAGTTGCGTCGAGTCGGGAGTCTGGAGTTACTCCGCCCGTAAATGGGTTACGCAACGCGGATCCGAAAAGATGGAGTCGAGCGTTAATAATGGAGAGGTATGAGGGAACCGGCGTATCCAGCCGCGCGAGTTGTGGCGTCACGCCTGCACGAGCACTTCGCCAAGCGAGCTGGCTCGTTCCGCGGGCCAGGAAAGCGATTCTCCCGCCGCGGTGCCGGATGTCTCCGCCATCGAAGCGGCGTGATTGATACGGCGTTCTGGGCAAGCCTTCGACGCGTAGAGGGCTATGTCCCCAGAATCTCTCTTGCCCTCGTATGTCACCGTCGGAGACGACGCATCCACTCCTGTTCAGAGCGTCCACTGGCGCTCGATCCAGGCGCGCTGACCCGCGTGGCGCCGGCGGTCGAACGTGCAGGATTCACCTCGGCGTGTGGCGGGACCGGGACGAACTCGCCGTATGGGGAACGACCGGACGATTCCGGCTGGCGGCTTCGTGCTCGAGGTGGCGGCGCCCGGGTTGCTCGTCGTGAAAGAACACCACGGCCAGCACACGGGCAAGTTCATCAATGTTGCGGTTCTCGAAGGCGATCAGGTGAAGGTCGTCGACGCAACGCCGGAGGACCAGACGGTCCCCCGATCCTGACGGCATTCCTGACCTTCAACTCGGCGGCTTCGCTGGGAGATTCGGCGAATATCCTGATGCGGCTCGCCGTCTCGATGCGCGCCCACGGACGTGGTGGCTTGCTTCGTCGTCGTGCCGCCTGGCCTGACGCCGTGGCGCGAGTCGGTCGTGCAGCCGATCTCATTACGCGCTCTCTCCGTCTTTCGGCGAGCTCACGGATCTGAGCCGGGAGACACCTGCCGAAGAGGACCAGCGCTCCTGGCAAGAAGCACTGGATCGAGCCGTGGAGGCTGTCGCCGGTCTGACGGCAGTCGACGGCGCCACGGTCCTGACAACGGAGTATGAACTGCTGGCTTCGGAGCCAAGATCGCACGGCGGAAGGGGTGGCCCCAGGTGGAACACGTCACCTTGACCGAACCGATCGAAGGTGGAGTCGCCACGATTCTCGACCCGACCGAGCTTGGCGGGACGAGACATCTCGCCGCCGCACAATTCGCCCACGATCAGCGCGACTCGATAGCGCTCGTGGCGTCGCAGGACGGCCGCTTCACTCTCTTCGCGTGGTCGCCGCGCGAGGAGACGGTGCACGCCCATCGCGCGTCGACGACGCTCGTTTGGCGCTCAAGTCAGATGCCAGGTCTTCGCAGCAATCATCGATTCAAGCGTTACCGCTCCAGGGCACCGGCTTGATCGCTGCACCCGCCGGCCCCAATTCGCTTCTGCCACGGCCAAGTTGCCTGACCGAATCGACCGCCAGCGTGTGACCGTGGTGAAGTTTCCCGGCTGATGGCCTGGACGTCCGAACGTCGCCAGGATCTTTCCGCTCTCGTGGTCCAGCACGTGCACGGTTTCCGTTCCGGCCGTTCATCACGTATATGTGCTTCTGTGCAGCGTCCCGCGAGAAGGCAACCCGCCACGCTGTTCCTCGAGCATCGGGAAGCGTCGGCGTTCCCGCACGAATCCAGATATTGCGGACGAACTTCCCCGCTCTTGTCGAACACTTGCACGCGGTCGCCCTGTCGATCGCAGACATAGACCAGGCCAGCGCGTTGCTGATGGCGATGCAATGCACGACGTTGGCAAACACGCCGGGTGCGCCCGCTTCCGTCTCTGCGGCCGTCGCTTTCGAGCCTCCATTGCCGGACGAAGCGCCCGTCGCGGTCGAACACGGCAACCCGCTTGTTGCCGTAGCCATCGGCCACGTAGATGTCGCCGTTCGCCGGATCGATCGCCATGCCGGCTGGATTGAAGAACCCCTCACGACTCGCGTTCTTGAACGTCCCCCTGCCGGTCCCATCCGCGGAATCGAACTTTCCCGCGTGCCGATCTGCATCAGCAGCTTGCCGTCGTGGCTGTACTTTGAACGATGCCGTCGTTGTTCCCAGCCACATACACAGTTGTTCCCGCGGTCGAACGTGCAGCCGTGAATCGAGCCCGGCACTGCATCCGGATCCCTGAAGGACGACACCAGCGCGCCGATCCGATCGAACACGAGAATCGGCGGCGCCTGCATGCCGGTTTCGATCTCCTCTTCGGTGATGTCTCGACGATTGACGACAGCGATGTGGTCGTGCGAGTCGGTGCACACGCCACCCAGCTGACCAGTGATCCACTTGTCGGGAGCGGTTTCGGCCACGACGCATCCAGGTCGAAGTTGAGGGACTGTGACTGGCCCGGCGAAGGAGGTATTGCGATCAGGAAGACAGCAATCATCAATCGGCGCATGTGCATCTCACTCGAACTTTCTGCCGCCCAGATACACGGCGGCAATCGACCGCATGTTCCTGATGTCCTCGAGGGGGTTCTTGTCGAGCACCAGGAGGTCCGCGGCCTTACCCTTGGCGAGCGCGCCGAAGTCTTTGTCGATGCGAAGCGTCTCCGCCGCCTTCTGCGAAAAGGCCTGGATCACCTGCATCGGCGTCAAGCCGGCATTCACCATCAGCTCCATTTGATGATGTTCCGCAAAGCCCTGGATGAAGTAGCGCTGCGGGTCGCCACCGCTGTCGGTGCCCAACGCGACGCGGACGCCCGCGTCCACGAGCTTCTTGAGATTGACGCGATCGGTTTCGAATGATTGCCTGAGCGTCGCCAGATTTGAAGCCCGGGCCAGTTGCTCGACCTTCGCGGGCAATCCAGCGGCCTGATCGCTCCGAAGTCCTTTCAGGAAGAACGGGTCCTGAAGCCACGCTCGGCGACTGACCGTAGACGAACAGAAATTCCTCGCGCGCCAGCGTTGGGACCACCGACACGTGTTTCCGTTTCAATGTCGCGATGAAATCCGCATCCAGCGGCCGGTCTCGCACGTCGTGCACCAGAATGTCGGCCCCCAGCTCCACCATCTTCTTTGCATCGTCGCACTCCACGATGTGAGCCATGGTGACTTTGCCGTGCTTGCGTGCCTGCTCGAATACCGCCGCACAGAACTCGGGCGTCAGCTTGGGGACCTCGACCGTCCTGCCGATCGACCCAGACTTTGATGTAGTCCGCTCCCGTCGCCACGATCTCGTCGACCTTGGCGCGCGCTTCCTCTGGCGTCTTGATCTCCGGGCCTGGCTGCGGCAGCGTGGAAAAGCGGCATCTTCACCGTAAGGATGCGGGCGCCGCGCAGATCGCCTCGCTTCTGCTGTTCCTTGAACTGCGCGATGTCGTCCGGATCGTTCGCCATACTCGTCGTGGTCGTTACGCCGCACAAGGCGTATTGCCGCAAACTGGGGATCGCGATTCTCACCGACGTGGCCGTGCGCATTGATGATGCCGGGGACCAGGAACTTGCCTCTTGCGTCGATCACCCGTGCGCCGGCGGGCTGGCGAAGTGAGGCAGATGGACCCAGGTCGCGAATGCGACCGTTCTCGAGAATGAGCGTGATGTCCTGACGTGGCTGGGCGCCCGTGCCATCAATCAGCGTGGCGTGTTCGAGAACCGTGACTTGCGCCCCGACATCGGTCGCAGCCATCAGGCACGTCACGACGAGCGCGGTCAGATGCATCAAGGCTCTCGGGATGGAATGGGACATGCCGGTCGCGGATTATAGCGCCGAACGTCCAGATCGTCGTCGACCGTGGAGGGACGAGCTTAGCGGCAGGACTCAGGATGCGCGTTCGAACACGACGGTCCGTGCGAGCAGATTCGGTGTCGCCGTCCTGCTGGCCAACATCCATGAATCTGAGTAGCTGATCCGGTCAGTCGTTGGTTCCGGGTTCGTCCACCACTCTCGGTCGAGCCGCGCCACGTCCGGGAGCATGAAACCGAGAAGGTCCTCGATTTCCGCGAAGGTGAGGACGACGGTGGTTGCGCACCTATTCTCCAGTACTTGTAGAGCGACAGATATTCGCCAGACATGACGCGGCCTTTCGCGTGGCTAGCTTCCGCGCCCGGTTCAGGCTCAGCGCGCGCGACCGATGCGCGTCTCTTCATCCACTCCAGCATGGGCCCTCACTCTTCACAATCGAACAGTTCGGGCAACGCCGCCAGGGCCTCCTCGCGGCTCTCGAACCATCGCTCCGTCGGCAGAATCGGTAGCGTGTCCCCCTCCACGAAATTGTCTGGCAGTCGCACCAGCGCGAACTTGAGGGTGATCCGATCTTCGTAGATCGCGTGTTTCACTTCTCTTTCCTTCGTTTCGCCGTTGATGACGGCGAGCACCTCATCCTCGCGCATGATGACCAGCCCTCACCCTCGAAGCGTGATCTATTCCTGGATCGGGACGTTGGGGCTGTATCTCGACAATCCGGTCTGTATCCGCGTTCGTGGCACTCCGGGACGCGAGAGCAGCCTGAGGCCACGCACGACGACATCGAGCTGTTCCGACGTGCCGTTGACATCCAGAACCGGGTATTCGGCATCGGGCGCGAGGAACAGGGCGAACCCGTGCGGGCCGACTCTCGATGTGGGCGTTGTAGTGAGCGTCCGAACCCGCCATATGGACGATAGGCAGCGCAACTTTGATGCTATGCATTGTTTCTGGTTCAACTTCTGTGGAGATGCCGTCCTCGGACGCCACAGCCACCACCTGCGCATCAACCGTCGGTCTCGCCGGTAGCATCAAGTCCGCGGCAAGCTCGGCGGCGCCTCGTCTTGACACTCCAGGAAGCGAGCATAGGGAACGCTTTGCCAGCGAGTCAGTCATGCGGACCTCCGAATCCAACTGGCCCTCTTGCACCTTTACCTTATGGTCGAAAAGCAGCCTTGTTCGACAGTTCGTGCCTCTTCTTGCGCCACACGGGCGTCTTCCGCTTCCTTCTTCTGGCGCACAATTTCGCGCTGGGGCGCTTCGCGTTCGTCCAAAGGGGATGGCTTGGGCGTCCGCCGTTCGCGTGAGGGGCCTCGAGCCGCGGAGAGGTCACGATGAGTCGAAATGCTGACCGGCATGACCCTCGGTAAAGCACGACCGAATAGTCGGCGTCTGCCCATCGGGCGACGGGCGTGCCGGAATCCGCTTCGACTCGAGACATGACCGCTCCAGTGTTCTTCACCGGCGTTTTCGATGGTGGTCCGTCATGTCGTCGAAATAGCTTCGATCATGTCGACATCGGTCATTCCGGCCGTCCGATCGCGATCGTAGTCGACGACCACCTTGGAAAGCTGGTCGTTGTAGAACCCTGAAAACGATCTGTCGAACCGCATCAGTCTGCGTGCTGATCGATCCGCTGTCGAGGTATCCCGGCCGCCACTCCAGCTCCTGTATCACGGCCGGACGCAGATGGATGGTCTTGGCGTCCGTTGCGGCAATCCTGGCCAATGCCGACACCGTCGTCAAATCGCGGCCGAGTTGAAAGTCGCGGTATCGCGACCGATCCTGCCCTTGCAGGGCGTAGGTTGAAAGCACGAGTCCGAGGGCAACAATGACGGCGGTGCGTGTATTGATCACGGGCGGTCTCCTACTCTCAGTTGAACTGAAGTTGCGGGACGTCTTCACACGCGCTCCGATCGGTGGCCAAAGTGGGCCTGTCGGCGCGCACCCATCAACAGGAAGGGAGCACTCCTCGAACGCTGGCGGGCTCAGTTCTGGAAAATCTACAGCGATCTTATGTCCCAATTGGCCGGCGCGATGTGCTCAATTGAACAGCCGGCGCTCCCTACCGTCGCGTCAGCGGCGTAACGGATCAGTTGACTTTTGTCTACAATACGGCGTGACAAAGGCACCATCCAGGAGCACGGCCTGGCAGTGGCGGAGATCATGAGGACTGCCGGTTATCAATCCGGGGAGCAGTCATGAACAGAACGATTCTTGCGTCGATCAGAGCACTGGCACTGATGACGTCGCTGGCGTCGCTGACTCTGACGCCTGCGGGCGCTCAGGGAAAGACGAGCGGCCGCATCCATGGGGCGATCCGGACTTCCAGGGCACCTGGACGAGCCAGGCGGAGCTGAGCGTGCCGTTCGAGCGACCTGAGGCCCTCGCCGGCCGGTCGCTTCTGACGGACGAGGAGTTCACAGCGGGAAGCGCAAGCGCGCCGACAACTTCAAACAGACAATGCAGACTTCGAGCCCGAGACTGCCGACATCTCCACCGCGGGCCAAGTTGGGTCGGCGACCTCGCCGCCGCCACACTGGCTGGAGCGAGGAGTCGCGTCGCGGCGCTCATCGATGGTCGTCGATCCTCCGGATGCGGCAGAATTCCTCCACTGACGCCTGAAGCCCGCCGCCGGGTTGCCTCTGTGACGGCAAGAGGCAGCTCGACGAACGGCCCGTTCGCCGGCCCCGAGGATCTCTCGTTGTGGGATCGCTGCATCACACGCGGTTTGCCCAGCGTCATTTTCCCAACCGTCTACAACGCCAACGCGCGAATTGTGCAGTCACCGGGTTATCTGGCGATTACCTACGAGATGATTCACGAAACACGTGTCATCCCGCTCGACAAGAGCTCGCACGTCTCACCGGAAGATTCGGCAATACTTCGGCGACTCGCGCGGCCGATGGGAAGGCGACACGCTCGTCGTCGACGTCACGAATTTCACGAGCAAAGTGAACTATCGAGGATCGGCCGAGACTCTGCATCTGACCGAACGCTTCAAGCGCATCGACGCGAACACGCTGCGCTACGAGGTGACCTTCAACGATCCAGAGACCTGACCCGGCCCTGACCGCCGTGCTCGATCTGAAACCGCAGCCGGAGTCGATTTACGAGCATACGCCTGTCACGAAGGGAACTACGCGATGCGCAACATGCTGACAGGCTCACGCACGGCTGAAAAAGCCGCGACCGAGGCAGCATCGCACAAGTGATTACCGCTCGCAGCTCCAAAGGCTGCGCCACAATTCAAGATCTACACCCCAGCGTCGTGCACGATCTTGCCGTCGACAATGGTCAGGATCGACCGGATCTGCTTGATTTCTTGATCGGGCACCGCGAAGTAGTCCTTGTTGAGAACAACGATGTCGGCGAGCTTACCGGGCTCGATTGAGCCGATCTTGTCTTCCATCCGCAGGAACCAGCTGTTGCCGCGTGTGAAGAGGCGGAGCGCCTCCTGACGTGTAATCTGCTGGTCGCCGTTCACACGAGCCGCCGAACGAGTTGACGCCGGTCGTGGCGAAATAGATGTGCAGCCACGGGTTCAGCGGTGCGATGTGCACGCCATCACCGTGCATGCCGACCTGGATGCCGTGATCCACGATCGAACGGAACTGGGGCCCCGACGACGACGTTCGGATCGGTTGACGTGACCCAGCGGAACGCGCGCCATCTGCACGCCGCAGCCGAGCGCTCTTGAGTCGGGTGAGCAGGTCGGCGTTGACGACCGGCACGTGGTGGACGGCCCAGCGCAGCGCGCGTGATGTCGAACTCCTTGTTCACCGCTTCGTAGGCCTCGACCACCTGCGTCAGCCCGGCAAGATCTTGCACGCTGTTTTCGTTGCGCCACCCGGCCTGAGCCACCAGCCGCTGCGCCTCGCGCCAGACCGCGCCGCTGGCGAGTGGCGCCGCCCATTCGCCAATCGAGCCGGTCATCATCATGTCGTCGCCGAAGAACTGGAACTGATTCCTGAGCCGTTCCTTCAGCTCCGGCAGCGCGGGGTCGTTCTGGTTCTGCAGGAAGTTCGTCTGCAGCCGGATGATCGTCTTGCCTTCGCGATGGAGCGCCAGCCAGGAGTCGCACATTCGGGCACTGATCGAGGTTCGACAGCACCTGATTCGGGTGAAGCGGGCCAGGCGTTGGGAACAACACCTGATCGAGGTGGGCCGTCAGGCCGACGCTGGCGGAGTAGTTCATCGCATCGAGCGTGCTCCGCTTCTTGTCCTCGAATGTCTGCATGCGACGCAGGTGGAACAACGCGCTTCGCGGACGGCCCGCCATTCGGTGAAACCGGCGGCAGCGATGGCGCCGTTGTCCGCGACGCGGACCGGCACGACATTCGGGTGAACCGGCGGTGCGGCATCGACGGCATCGAAGAATGCCTTGCCGAGGCTGTTCGTCGCGCAGGGGCCGGTGAATCTCTCGTAGAGCAGCACCGGCCGATCCGGAACCGCCGCGTCGAGCTCCTGCCGCGTCGGATGACGATGTTCCGCCCACTGATTCGGGTGCCAGCCGCCCATCGACGTGATCCACTGGCCGTCGGGCACGTTCTTGCGGCGCGCGGACAGCGCTTCCTGAATCTCGCGAATCGACGTGGTGTTCTCGAGAATCGTGTGATAGCCGGGACGGTTGGCCAGGCTCACGATGTGGACGTGGCCTTCCACGAGGCCCGGCACGACAGTACGACCCTTGAGATCGATGACTCTCGTGTTCGGCACGCGAGACGGGACGGAATCGCCGACCGCCACGAAACGACCGTTCATGATCGACACGGCCCTGGCGATGGTATTCCCGCGCATCCATCGTGTGGATTCGGCCGTTGGTGAGCACCAGCGTCTGATCGGGTCCCGCATTGTTGCGTGCGCCGCCTACCTGGGGCGTTTGGCCGGATAGCACGACAACGGATGGCACAGCACCCGTTACCAACGGCAGCAATGCCGGCAGCCGTCCGTCCCAGAAACTGTCGTCTCGACAGTCGCCGCGCTGATTTCTTTTCCTGTTTCTTCATCATTGGCTCTGTGGCGGCACGAGGCCGTTCATCCGCAGGTATTCAACGAGCTGCCCGTAATGGTTCGATGAATGCGTCAAGGCAAGAACAACCAGGCCGATTCTCGAGTCATCTGAACCAGAAGCGCCATTCGAGCGCCGTAAACGCGTTTTTGTCGTCGATCGTGGCGGCCGCTCGATTCAGGTTCGCGAACGAATCCTTCAGGCTACTTGACGATCTCGGCTTTCGTCTTCACGGAGTCCGGTCCTCGCCTCGGACATGTCGGCGGTGATCCGCTCGCCGAGGATGGTCGCCGCCACCAGATGGTTGACGGCGGCTGCGTGCTTGACCTGTTTCGCAAAGTTGCGCACGCCCCGGAAGGCACCCTGGGTTGGCGCGAACTCGTATTTGTCGTCCGGCATCTCACTCGCCACTCCGGTGAGCTCCTTTTCCGCGTTGGCGATCTGTCTGCGCGACGATTTCCGCGGCGGTATGGGAACCCGGCGTTTGAGCCGTCTGCGTGGCCGCCACGGCAACGCATGCGAGCAATAGAAGGACGAGAGCCAGCTTGATGTGCTTCATGACGAAAACTCCAACGAGCGGGATTCTACCGGAAAGCGAGGTGGGCGGCGCGTGGCCAGACGCTTGACGTTCCTCCTGCGGCTAGTGTTATTGACCCTTAGCGAACACGATTTTCGAGCGGTTGTCCTTCGACGCCGTCATCCTCTTCAACAACGCGTCCAAAGACTGCAAGGACAAGTCTGAGAGGGCGTCTCTCTCGATGAAGAAATCGGTCCTGGCATCCTGGCGCGACGCAATACGCCAGTCCGTTGGTTTCGGGAATTCCGAGGATAGCAGCCTTCTCGAGGAAAAGGATTCTACTCACCTTTTGATAGGTCGGTCCCACCCAGGCCGTTTCCGAGAAACGCAAGTCCTTCCCTGGCGCCAATGGACCCTTCAAGACCTTCAGTATTTTTGCTGCGGCGACCATCGGTCCGTCAGCTGCCGTGGCCGTGTAGTCGGTCGACACGATCTCAACTGCCACGACCGCCTCAGCCGCCGCCAGCAAGCCTTGAGGAGGACTCTGTCCCTGCCCCTGTGCGACCGTTCGCGCGACCAACATCATGAGCGTCATGAGTAACAGGTCGATGTGGATCCGCTGTCGCACACATGAACTCACCGACGACCTCCCTCTCCGCTAGAAGTCAGAGTTCTCCATCTTCAGCGGCTTGAAGACTCGGTCCGCGAAGAACTGGTCGAGTGACTGGCCCAACGTCACCGCGACGAGCCTGCCGAGGACATTGCATCGAGAACGAGTAGCCGGCGAGACGTGACAATCAGGCTTCAAGACTTCGCGCGAGGCGGAACCCAAAGTCATTGTAGCGGAAGGACGGATCGAGCTTGCCGCGCAACGTCACGCGGCAGATCGTGTGCGCGTGGCGCCACGCGCCGCCGCGCGCGGCGCGTCGCACACCCTGGTCGGGGCCCGCGGGATTCCGCTCTGGCGATCGGCTGTAATAGTCCTTGTCGTGCCAGTCGGCACACCACTCGTGCACGTTTGTCGCGATGCCGAGAAGGCCGAAGTCAGTCGGCTCGCCGAGTGTCACCGGCCACGGTGCCTCTAACGGACCACGTCCGCCGTTCGGAATCCACTCCGGCATCACGTCACCCCACGGGAAGAGCGCCTCTGTGCCGCCCTCGCGCCGCGAATTCCCATTCGGCCTCGGTCGGCAACCGGACCGGGCGCCCGTCTTGCTCGGATCGCCACCCGCAATACGCGACCGCATCGATCCAGCTCACGCCCACGACGGGGAGATCCGCCCGTGCAAATGGCGGATGCGACCAGTCGCGGGAGGCTCGTAGCCTTGTGGCGTCAACAAAGCGCCTCGTATCCACGCGCGTGACCGGGCACACACCCAGCTCGAACGTATCGACGAAGACAGGATGCGGCGGCCTTTCGTCTTCGTGCCCGAGCTGGGTGCCCATGGTGAACCAGCCCCCCGCGATCGGCGCAAAGCCGGAGGACATCGGCGAGCGCGAATCGAGCATCGCGCGATCATAACCGGAACGGCGATTCAGAATGCCGGCGGCTCATGCCAATCACCTCTTGACTGGGACCAGAAATCAGTTCGGCCGAACGTCCCGGGTGAGTGACGGCCTGAGTGAGGCTCGGTCGACCTCAGCGCCCTTCAAATAGATCTTGGAAATCCGCTGCGTGTTCGTGATGTCATCGAGGGGATTCGCGTCGAGCACGAGGAAATCTGCTTCCTTTCCTGGTGCGAGCACGCCCATCTTCGTGAGCTTGAGGTATTCCGCCGGCCTGCTCGTCGCCGCCACGATCACCTGCATGGGCGTCATACCGGCCTTGGACCATGCTTTCCAACTCGTGCTGTTCGGACATGCCAAACAGATGATCTTCGAGGCCGGTGTCGCTTCCGAGCGCGATCCGGGCGTTGGCTCTGGACAGCCTCGCGAGGCTCCGCTGAAGGATGGCGTATTGCGCGCGGGTCCGTTCGACGGCCGCAGGATCCCGGTTCCCGAACGTCTTCTTCATGCGCTCGATCACCGGCGGCGAGGTCGACTCCTGCAGCAGCTTCATCAAGCGGATCGCCGTCCTGCAACCAGTGCGGAACGTCGGTGTAGGTGTTCCACTCAGGACTGAGATTGGGCATGACATAGACGTTGTGGCTGCACGACGGACGCCACGAGCGCATCGTCCATCTCTTTGTCGCGAACGAGGTGGGCAAGCGCGTCGATGCCAGCGTTCACCAGGTCGACCGCGTCAGTGTAATAGAAGACGTGCGCGTTGACCTGCAGCCCGAGCTTATGACCCTCGTCGATCACCGCCTTGAAAAGATTGGGCGCCAGGCGAGGCGCTCGACCGTTCCGATCGTCCACCCAGATTTTGACCAGGTTCACCTTCTTGGCCGCGAGCTCTCGAACCGCGTTTCCTCGCCTGGTCTTCGGTCGTCACTTCATACGCGATACCGGCGTAGCGCCGCAGCCGCCCGGTCCGGCATTCGGCGCGCCGATGCCCCGACCCGCGACGTGCAGGCGCGCCCCGCTCAGCTTGCCGGCTTCCTGATCCGCGCGAATCCGGTAGGTGACGTCTCCTTTCTCGATGCCCTGCGACTGGACGGCCGCCACGCCGAAATACAGCGCGCGATTGAGATCGTCGATGATGGTTTCGCGCGTGAAGTTGTCTGCGGTGTAGGTCAGACCGCGTTGAAAGCCGGGGTGGCCGTGCGTATTGATCAAAGTGGGCATGACCGTCTTCCCGCCGAGGTCGACGCGGACGGCTCCGCTCGGCGCGGTCACTTCGCCCTTTCGGCCAACCTTGGTGATGGTGCCGTTCTCGACAAGAAATGCCGAGTCCTCTATCGGCGCGCTTCCATCGCCAGCGATGAGCCGCGCGCCTTCGTATAAGACGGCAACCGACGCTCGGCTGTTCTGGGACTCCACTCGCTGAACCGGATAGGCCGCCGCGACGGCCATCAAACCCAAGAGCGTGATCGTCTGTCGCACAATTCGCATGCCCTTTCTGACGTGGCCGAACGCCCGACGAGCGACGAGGACAGGAGGAGCATGATTCTCGCGTGGATAACTCAGCTCCTCCCGGCGTCAGCGCGTCGTCGGCAGGAGGCCCTCAGGCTCTTTATCGTTCATCGTGTCTAGTCCACTCGTTATCTCGACAACTCAATCGTCGGAAGTGGAGTCTCGACCGATTGTGACCTGCTTCGGTGCACGCGGTACCCACGAGCGTTCGACCGGGAACTGACGATGCGGGCCAGCTTTGCGGCCGACGAAATGCGCCGCTGCGCCATCGTCAAGAGGCGAGCGCCGTCGGGACAGACCGTTCCGCAACGAGCCCTCTGGAGAGCCGGTCGGCGCTCCGGCTCGCCGTCGTAGTGAGGACAACAGGTCCCCGGCAAAAAGCCCAGGCACGGCAGACCGGCGAGGCGGTTCGCTCCACGAGTCGGTCACACCGAATTCGAACCAGCAGATAGCCCCGGCACTGACGCCCGCGAGGACGATGCCAGAGCGCCACGCGCGTCGAAGCAGCGCAGGAAGGTGCCAGTCGCGCCATACCGCCAACATGCTCTTCGTGTTGCCGCCACCGACGCAGATCACATCCTGTGCGGAAAGGGACTTCTTCGAGATCGGGCGTCCGGCCGAACAGGGACACTATGGCTTGGCCGGCGGCGATATTTCGTGAACGCTGCATAGAATCGTGCGATGTGCGCATCTGCGTCTCCGCTTGGCGGTGGCCAGGAAGCAGACCGCAGGGTTAGACCGTCGAGCCTGCGCCAGGACGTATCGATCCAGCGCCGCGTTCTCCGGCTCGGTCGACAACCCACCCCCGCCGATCGCGATAATCTGACGCCTTGGGTCACTCATGATTCTTCTCGACTGAGTGCTTCAGCACGGCTCATGCGGAAACGACATAATCCGGTTTTCACTTCGGTATGTGCCTCACAGCGCATGCTCATCACGAGGGCTCGGCGCCCACGAACCGTCACGATAACGAGCGGTCGCCTGGCGATCAGGTTTGGCCACAGAGTCACCGAGTCATCGGAAAACGCAGGTGTGAGAGTGCTGACGCTGCGACGCGGCGCCAGCGGCGTGGCCCAGGCACGAAACCGACCAGATGAACGACAAACCAGTCGCGAGAACGTCGTTCATCTGGCCGGTTGTCGTGCCTGATACCAGGCCTGCTTCGCAGGCCGTCCGCGTCGAGCGCCTCTGTGACTCCGTGACTCAGTGGCACGTACACTTCAGTGACTCTTCGTGTCTTCGCGCCTTCGTGGTTCCGTCGCTACGTTCATCTGGACAATGCAGGAGTCCGCTGGATGAATCACGTGACACGGCGTTGGTCACCTCTCGTTTGAATCTGGCCAATGATCCAATTCATGGACGCACACGATACCATTCCCAGGTCCCAGATCGACCGATGCACACTGGCACTCGCGACGTACAGCCGTTGAACCGGGCATCGTCATTGTCCGACCGCGTTCGACTACTGGAGAACACTTCCGACTCCGACAGCCCGCCTCACGGCGCCTTCGTACCTCGGCTGGCGGTAATCCTTGGCGCGCTCGAACGGCAATGGGACCCCTTGCGATCGACGATACTTACCGGCCCTGCCGACCATCGTCCGCCAGCTTCAATCGACGCCGGCGCTCGTTCAGGTCAGCCTCGCCATGTGAACTCGCGGGAATCGCGCTGGGGCAGGCGTTCTACGGTCCGCTGTCCGACAGGATTGGCCGCAAACCCGCGCGTACTGTTCGGGCTGACCGTCTTCATGGCCTCGTCCATCGGCTGCGCGCTCGCGGGACACGTGCGGACGCTGATCGCATTCCGTCTGCTGCAGGCGCTTGGCGGCTGTGCGCCGCTCGTGGTGCCTCGGGCCGTCGTGCGCGATTTCTTCCGACGAGCTCGGATCGGTCCGGATGCTGTCGATGCTGATGCTCGTCATGGGCCTCGCGCCGATCCTGGCGCCGCTCATCGGCGGCCAGTTGCTGGTCAATTTCGGCTGGCGATCGGTGTTCTGGGTTCTGGCGGCGTAAGGCACGCTTTGGCTGATTCTGGTTGGACTGTTTCTCCCCGAGAGCCTGCCAGCTCGAACGACGTCAGCGACAACCGATTACCACCGTCCTGACGACTTACGGTCAGCCTCCTGCGCGATCGGCGTACCATGGGCTGCGTGCTTTCCGGCGCCGCTGATCTTCTCGGGGCTGCTTGCCTACATTGCCGGCTCGCCTTTCGTGTTCATCGAGCTGTTCCACGTGCCGCCCGAGAAATTCGGGCTCTACTTCGGGACCAACGCCGTCGGCATCATTACCGCGTCACAGTTCAACCGCTGGCTCGCCCTTCGAATCGACGCCCGCCGCATCGTTCGCGCGGTGTTGTTCACCGCGATGACAGCCGGCATCGTATTGCTGGTGAACGCTTCGACAGGATCTCGGCGGGTTCCCGGGCATCCTCGTGCCGCTGTTCTGCTTCATTGCCTGTCACGGCTTCGTGATGCCGAACACGACGGCGCTCGCCATCGTCGCCACACGGCCGCATCGCCGGGAGCGCTTCCGCGCTGCTCGGAACATTGCAGTTCGTGTTGGGAGCCGCCGCCGGAGCTCTGGTTGGTGCTCTCGGCAACGGCACGGCGGTCGGGTTTGCGGCGGTGATTGCCGGCTGCGGTGCGGCCGCTTTCACGGCGCACGAGTATCCTGGTGTCGAATGGCTGACCGCTGCTGAATCGATGATCGGATGAACGATGATCGATGATTTCGTTCGGTCATTGAGGCAATCAAATCATCGAGCATCGATCCTGAAATCATCGATGCATTGGTCGCCCGAACCCTGGCGACCGGCCGGCCCACCAGCAGGCTATCGACACTCACAGCATCGCCAGATCCTCGCGCCGCGACATACAGGAAGATGAAGCAGAAAAGAACCGACAGCTGGCCGTTGTTCTGAATGGGCCAGCCGCCTTGGGGAGCGTGGACGATGAAGTAGGCAAAGGCCATCTCGCCGCTGGCGATGAACGCCGCGATCCCAGCCCATAGTCCGAGCATGATCAGCAGGCCGGCGCCGAACTCTCGACTGTTCCGGCTGCTCCCTGCGATCGACGCCAGGTCGGCGACCTGCCTTCCCCGAACGCGCCGAATAGCTTCTGTGCTGCCATTCATCATGAACAACAAGCCGGCCACGATTCGTATGGCGGCGTAGATTGGATCATTGAGACGAGCGAGCGGTGCTTTCATAGCATCTCCTTTCAACGTTGAACGCAATGACCGAGGGCCGCGTGGCGGACCCCACCTGAATTGACGCTCAGGAGTGAGCTTCGGGTGCGAGGAGCGGATCCGTAATCGGCAGGATGGGCACGCGCTGCAGAAACCCCGTATAGCAGAGCGCGAAAAGCGCGCCGACGCCAGCCGTGATCAGGACTTCCACGGGGCCGATGGGAAGATGCTCCACCCTTGACCAGCGAGGGTCCTACGAGAATGAAACGCTCCAGCCACATACCGGCTAAGCGCGATGACGGCGACGACCGACAGACCAATTGCGTGGCGTTTGATCTCGCGACCAGCAGCAGCACAAATGGGACGACGAACGCGGCGAGCAGCACGATCCAGGCCAGTGGGGCCCAAGGCGCGTCAACGGTCCGGCGGGCGACGAACGCTGTCTCCTCGGGCAAGTCGCTCGTACCAGATGACAAGGCATACGCGACCAGAAGAGATACGCCCACAGCATGCAGAAACCCAGCAGCAATCGTCCCATATCGTGCAGCTGCCGCGCTGTTCACGTGAGGGTCGCAGCGCCGGGTGCGATCCACCCAGAGCGGCGGCGACGGCGAGAAACGCAACGCCGATGCATACAAGGTCCGATGAAGAAGAAGCCTCCTGCCAGCGTGCTGTACTCAGTGGGGATCGAGCGACATGATGAAATCGAAACGCCTGAGCGAGAGCACGCACGCGAACGTGATGAGAACCGCTGTCGAAAGACGAGCCTGACGCTGCTGGCTGATTCAGAATCTCGGCATCGAGGCCGCGCCAGTTGCCCGAGAATCGGCGGCCGAGCGCCGAGGCCAGACCGAGGCACCGGCCGCCAACCGCTCGCCCAGCGTCTGGCCTGAGCGACGCATCGACGTAGGCGAGGCTGGTCGCGGCGAGCAGGAGAAAGCCGAGGACTGCCGCACGATCAGAAACGGCACGTTGAGCCACATAGCGAGCGCGCCTCGCTTGGTTCGTGCACCCATGGCACCCACGCGGGAGGCGCCGGCCAGGAGAATGACGAGCATGACGGCAGAGACGGGAAGGAAGCGCGATAGTCGCTTCCGCCACACGCTCGAGCGGTCGCGCCCATCGGGCCGAGGTCAAGCAGAAGATCGCAGAGAACGCCACGCCAGCGTGGCCCGAGACCAGACCAGAACAGGAAGTTGACGAGCAGCGCAGGTCCAGGCCCGCGTCGCATCGATCGCCGATCCCGCCGATGAACGCCGCCACACCAATCCCGCTGAGGACGAGCAACAGTCGTCGCGCTTGCGTGGTCAGGAAAGGAGGATTCACGGGCGCAAGGTCCTCACGAAATGCACCACCGCCCAGCCGCTGCGCTGGCTGAGCGCCTCCGCATAACCCGGCATCTTGAAGCCGCCCTCACGAATGACGCTGTCAAGCGCGCCGTCGAGGCATCCTGGATCTGGGGACTCGACAGGTCGGCAACCATCGGAAAGCTTGCCGACCGGCCCCGGAGCGCGACCGTCGGCGCCATGGCAGACGGCGCAGTAGGTCTGGAACAGCGCCCGACCTTCCTCCACAACTTCAGGCGAGGCGGTGAGCGGATTGGTGAGCTTGTCCTCGGCATCGACACGATCGAGGTTTCTCGATCTGCCCACGGCGATCGTGTTCGCGGGCGGGTCAGCACATTTGCGTCTGAGGCATCACCGCACGGCCACGAACCATGTCCCGGCTCCACGGGAGCGCGAGAACAGTAGCCGCTGCGGCCACTAGGACGTAACGTCACGAGAACGACTTTATGGACTCGCCACCTGAACCTCCCCGGCGCCGCCGTGCTCGAGCTGCGCTGCTCGAACGGCGGCCGCTCGATCCGCCGCGCAGGTCACCAGAACACCCCAACGATCGTCGCTGAATCTCTTCGTCGCACAGCGCGCTCGTGGAGGCATCTGATCCACCGCGCACACGTAACCGGGGCAACCCGCTGGCCAAGCAGGAATCCCACGACGGTCATCAGCGCGCCCAGGAGGATCGTCAGCTCGAAGGCAATGATGACGACTCAAACGGAGGAATCGGAGACGATCGCCTTTGCCACCCGTAATGAGCGGCCATTCGAGCACGGCGTAGATGGGAAACGCGAATCCCAGGACGCATCCGACGAGCCCGCCGATCAAGGTGAACACGCGCACTGGGCTTTTGCCGGGACCGAGCGCGGCATCAATAGCATGGTCGAACGTGGGCGTGCACACCGACACGTCCGCGATCGCCGCGTCGTGCGGCACTGCACGGAGCGTTGCGGCGGCAGCAGCTCGCCTCGCGGCCGCGTCGAAGATGCCAAGGATGTGGACATTCATAGGGCTAGGCTAAGAGCTCAGGTGCTAAAGGCTCAACTTCAGACTTCAGACTTGGTCATTTCTTTGATCTCGGTCATCGAAATCCCCGGGAAGTTCTTGATGAACAGGAGGAACAGCAGAAAGAACCAGGCAAAGCTGCCGGTCGTGATCGCCGCCTCCACCCAGGTCGGTCGGTACGCCCCAACCCACTCTGCGGGGTCGAAGCTGTGCGCCAGCGAGCTCACGATGATGACGAAACGCTCGGAGCCACATGCCGATGTTCACGAGAATCGAGATGACGAACAGGGCGCTCAGGTTCGTCCGCACCTGCTTCCAGAAGAGCGACAAAGGCACCAGGCAGTTGCAGAACGACCATTGTCCAGAAGAACGGCGCGTACGCGCCGGTGGCGCGATCGAGTGAACGTGCCCCAGCTCGAACACGCTGCCGCTGTAGCGCACGCGATGAAGAATTCCGTCGCGTACGCGTAGGTGACGATCAAGCGAGGTTGCGATCATCAGCTTGGCAAGATTCTCGAAGTGCTTCACCGTGATGTGCTCTCGAGACGCGAGCAATCTCCGCATCGGGATCAGCAGCGTCATCACCATTGCCAGCGCCCGAGAAGATGGCGCCGGCTACGAAGTACGGCGCGAAGATCGTGCTGTGCCAGCCGGGCAGGATCGCCATGGCGAAGTCCCACGAGACCACGCTGTGGACCGACACGCACCAGCGGCGTGGCCAGCGCGGCGAACAGACCGTAGAGGCTGTTGAAGTGCCGCCACTGCCGGTCCGTGCCTTGCCCAGCCCAGCGCCAGGAATCGGTATACGCGCTGCCGCCAATCGCCGATGCGGTCTCGCGCGGCGGCGATGTCGGGAACGAGGCCCAGATACAGGAACAGCGCGCTGACGGTGAGATAGCGTGCGGATCGCGAAGACGTCCCAGATGAGCGGCGATCGAAGTTCACCCACAGCTGGCGCTGGTTCGGGGTACGGAAAGAGCCAGTAGAGCAAACCAGGGACGGCCCAGGTGGATGATCGGGAACAGTCCCGCGGTCATCACCGCAAACACCGTCATCGCCTCCGAGGCTCGTGCGACAGCCGGTCCGCCAGCGCGCGCGAAACAGGAGCAAGCACCGCGCGAAATCGAGCGTGCCGGAGTGGGCGATGCCGACCCAGAACACGAAGTTGGTGATGTAGATCGGCCCACATGATCGGCGGTTCGATAGCCCGGCGACGCCGAGGCCCACCTCGATCTGCCGTGCCAGACCGCGTAGATGCGCCAGCACGAGGACCGCGAGCGACCAGAGACCGAGGCCGATGAAATAGAGCCAGCCGGGCGGCTTGGATCGTCCGGAGGATGTCGTCGCTGATGCGTTGCGGAAGCTCACGATGTTCTGTCTGCATCGCCGGCGCTCCCGCCAGGCGGACGCTATCCGCACCACTTTCTTCAGATAGCGTCACCGCGGGCCTCGTGTTGAGCTTCGTCGAAGACGTCGGTACGCCGCGGGCGTCGCGTCCGAGCTGCGACACGCGACTGTGCCGGATCGTTCAGGTCGCCGAACACAATCGCCTGCCCCGGACACGTCTGGGCGCAGGCCGGGACGATTTCGCCGTCCTTCACCGGCCGGTTCTCGTCCTTCGCGCTGGTCCTTGCCCTCCTGAATGCCGCTGCACGCAGAACGTGCACTTCTCCATCACGCCAACGCTGCGCACGGTGACGTCGGGATTCAGCTGAAGATGGAGCGGCTCGGGAAATTCGGGCTCGAACCAGTTGAACCGGCGCACCTTGTAGGGGCAGTTGTTGAGCAGTACCGCGTGCCGACGCAGCGGTTGTAAATCTGCGCGTTCAAGTCCTTCGTCGGTGTGATACGTGGCGCACAGACGGGCAAACCGTCTCGCACGGCGCGTGATCGCAGTGCTGGCACAGCATCGGGACGAACCGCGTGTCGGCATCCGCGGATCTGGCTCGACAAACCGCTCGATCCGCAACCAGGACATCGTGCGGCTGCGCTGCAGCGCCTCTGCCCCCATGACCGGCACGTTGTTTTCGGCGTAACACGCCGCGACACACGCGTTGCATCCGATGCAGCGCATCGAGATCGATCGCCATGCCCCAGCGATGCACGGGATGACGTGTGTTCAGGCGACAGGCTGCGATGATTCTCTCCCGCCCTTCCTGCTCTCCTGCCCGGCTTCCCACTGGCGGCGGGGCCCCACCCCGCCGCGAACTGATGCTGATGCCTCGCCTCGGATTCCAGGCCTCGGCTTCCGGCACGCGCCGCAGCGCGCTCCCCTGCGCCTCATTCGAGGGATACGACCCGCGCGATTTCGCGGTCGAACTGCTCCTCGTTTCCTGACCCCGCACGACACGGGCGCCGGAGATCCCGTGGCGTGAGCCGTGCCCGCACCGACAACCAGCGGGTGCCGCCCGACAGCGCCTCTGGAGCTGGGTCGATCAACGCGATCGGGTTGATTCCTCGCCCGGTGGTACCGCCCGTACTGCGTATGTCCCTGACCGATCGGAATGGCAACCACGCCGGGACGGAGTTGGCTATTGATGATGAGTGACGCATCGAGCTTTCCATGCATCGATTCGACCGTCACGAGCTGTCCATCAGACGGCGCCAATCGCTTTCGCCAGTATCGGGGTGAACCTCCGCCCAGCTGGCCCAGGCGGCTTTGGTGACAGGGTCGGGAATTTCCTGCAACCACGGACGATTTGCGCCGCGCCCGTCGTAGAAATGAAGCGAGGCGCATGGGAGGACCGCAAGTCCGTCAGGCCGCGCCGTCGAAGCGTGGCAGGCTCGAATGTCAGCCGGTGCCGCGTCAGCGCCGAGACGGACCCTGCCTGGACGGTCGCTTCACTCCAGACACCCCCACGTTCGAGCGCTGCGGCCCAGAACTCGTCGAAGTCGCTGCCATCCGACCTGCTGCTTGTGAGACGCCTGCCAGTCCGCGCGCATGTACTGAAAAGTTCTCCCTGGAACATCGTTGGCAACGTCGTCGCCGAGGCGGCGAGCAACGTCGATCAGCATGTCGCCGACGTGGCGACTGTCGAACAACGGTTGCATGACCGGCTGCATCGACGCCGCGAACGCCGGACCGCGGTTCGGTGTCGCCCCAGGACTCGAGCGGGCTGTGCGTGGGCAGCACGAGATTCGCCCGCGTCGCCGTCTCGTCCAGCACATTCGAGAAGCTCGCGACGAACGGCACACGTTGGAGTGCGGCCCCGCGTCAAGCGCGCCAGGCAGCGTGAAGGCCAGATTGACGTCGTAGGTGATCAGCAGCTCGACCTCGCCAGAGCGCAGCGCTCCAACCAGATCGACCATGTCGCGGTATGAGTTCACGCGACCGTAGCTCTGATCGGGCCGAAGCTGACGTGGTCACCGACATTGCCGGCGACGTAGTTCAGAAGGTGAATGGCTGCCTGCAGGCCCGGTCGCGTTCGAGCCGGACACTGAGACGCCACCCCCAATCGCCAGGCTCCGGCCGGCGCCAGCCTGCGGATCGCTGAACGAGCGAGCGAGGTCCGTGATTTTCTGAGCTGGAATACCGGTGCGGTCGGCAACCTGGTCCGGCGAGAACGGAGCGACGAGATCGCCCACCGTCTTCAGGTCGTTGTTAGACAGGTCCTTGAGATCGCTTTTCTCCGACGATGACCTGGATCATTGCGCAGCGCAACGAGCATTTCGGTGCCGGGCGACGAGGCCGAGCCACTCGTCGGCGCTCGAAGCCGTGAGCGATCGGCGCGGCTCGACATGGACGAACCTCGACTTGCGGCCATCGCGCAGGCGATGGGCGTCGGTGAACGCTCGTAGTACTTCGACGGTCGAGAGCCATGTCTCGAGGAAATCGGCGCCAAAGGAGACGAGAACGTCTGCACGCGCCAGATCGAAGTGAGGGAACCGCCTCGCGTCCGAAGCACAGTCGGCTGGCAGTTCGAATCGCCTCGTATCCGAACGGCTCGTACCGCACGCGCCTGGCGCCGGTCGCCTTGCGCCCATGCGTCGAAGAGGCGGTCGAGTGAGCCACTGATCAGCGGTGTCACGATCGCGATCCGGTCTGCTCGGCCTTCGTCGCGCAACATGCGCACACGATCGGTGAGTGCGACGAGCGCGTCGTCCCAGGCGACAGGCACCAGCCGGCTCTGACCGCGCCTGGCATCACTTCCCGGCGGTGGGCTCCGCGAAGTCGGTCCGGGTTGTACAGACCTTGAAGCGCCGCCTGGCCCCGAATGCAAAGGCGGCCGCGGTTGATAGCGGATGCTCGGGATTGCCCTCGATCTTGACGGCGCGCCCTTCGCGCATGCGCACCTCGTGCCACAGCCTGCCGGGACACTCGCCGCAACTGCTCGCGTACCACGTCGCCACGCCGGGAACATCGTCTTCCGGTGGCACGACGATAAGGAATGATGCGCTCGGAGGGACCGACGAACAGGCGCTTGCCGCGACCGCAGGCGCCGCGGCACCGGCGGCTTGAGAAACGTCCGACGACCGACGTGCTCAATGAGGGGATCCATCAGAGTCGTACGTGGAAGTGGAGAAGCAAGTGTTCGTTGAAAGTGAAAAGTGTCTTCAGCCCTGTGCCCCTCCCCAGCCTCACTTTCCACTTTCCACTTTCCACTTTTAACTTCCCTAGTGGTGACATGCCAGACAGTCCGTCGGCGCGTTGCGCTCTTCGTGGCAACTCAAGCACCACCCCATCGTCAACGGCGCCTGGTCTGAACAGCGGCATCCATCCGCGCCACGTCGCCATGACACGTCTTGGCAGAGCAACGCCGGCCAGGACGTGACGCTTGTGCGTGAACCGCACGAAATCGGGGAGGTCGTGCACGCCGGAGCCACTGGAATCGGTTCCTTCCTTTCCCAGCATCCGAGAAGCCGACGACCTCCGGCTTGTCTCGACGCGATCGTCAAGTGGCATTGGGCACAACGTTGAACCGATGGAATGCCAGCGACCGGACCGCGCCGCGCGCAGCCAGTGGCACAGCTGACACGGAATCGCATTGTCTCCGGCATGGAGGCGATGGCTGAACGCGATCGGTTGTGTGGTGTCCTGTGCGCTCAGGCGGGGAAGAAGTGCGAACAGTCCGCCGAGAACGAGCGCGAGTGTCGTCGAACGCGAGTCCACTCCTCACTTGACCGCGGTATCATACTGCGGGAGAATCCCCCATGAATCGAAATGGCGGCGTGTGGTTTCTGGCGGCGATCGTGGTCTTCTGGTCTTGCTGTCCTCGCAGTCGTTTTCGGACTGCATCTCTGCACCGACGAGAGAAGACGGCGTCGGCAAAAGGCACGATCGTTCCGTGGTGGTACTTGGTATGGGGGATGATCGGCGACTACGGCGATGTCGGTGTTTCTCGCCGGTTTTCTTGCGTTCGATGGCCCTCAACGCGGGCAAGCGTCCAGAGCTGATCCAGGGCTCGAAGCCGAGTTTCTCTTCCCGCCTCGGCGGCTCTGCCATGGCTTCTTGGCAGCGCGCCTTGCTATCACACCTGCGGGAGGACCGTATGCTTCACAAAACGAGCAAATTGCTTGGCTTCCATCTCGTCGCCAGAGACGGTGAGATCGGTCATGGATGATTTCCTGGTGGATGAGAACTGGGGCGTCTCGCTACCTTGTCGCCGACACGAGCAACTGGATTGGCGGAAAGTCAGTGCCGATATCACTCCGCGGCGATCGAGAAGGTCGACTCCCCGGCCAAGGAGATCCATGTCAGGCTGACACGCGAGGAGATCGGAGCGAAGTCCTTCGGTAGATACGGCGGAAATCGAACTGATTTGAGACGCCACCGCCGGTGCTGATTATGTGAGAGACAGCGCTACGAGAAACAGTCCGATCAAGCGGGCGGGTATGGCAACACTTGCCCACAACAGGGTCGAAACTAAGCCCACGAGTTTGGTCTTGCCCGGTCCCGCACGCGTCCCCTCAGCGGCCAGCGTGACGCGCCGGCGAAGGGTAAATGTATAGATGGTGGCCAACAGCAGCATGACCATCTTGAACCAGAAGAAACTGCTGTAAGTACTCACGTATCGCGTTCGACATCAACTGCGGGATCCCGGTGATGGTCAGCGCAATGAAGACCCGCAACCATCCAAGGCTGAGCATCCTTCGCCACCTCAGCAACGGGCCGCTCGGTCAGCGCGCGCCCATGAGCCGCAGATCGACAATCAGGATCGCCCCGGCAAAGACAGCCAGCACAACCAGGTGAAACGCCTGGATGACGGCAAAGAACCAGACCGACTGATTGATAGCTCTGCTGACGTCCAGGTCGTTGAGCCACTGAAAGAAGTGCAGAAACATGGGCTCGACTCCTACTGGAATTGGAACCAGTTGTAAGCGATCAGCCGTCCCGACAGGATCACGCCCGTCCACAGCGCGAGTGACAAGACGCCCGCGACTTTGGCGCCGAACGGAGTCTTGACAGCAGCGAATCCCACGATGCGATGAAACGGTAGCGCTCCGTAGTGGAAAGCCAGCGCGTTCAGGCCGGCCACCACCATCATGACTGGCTTTCAACCAGAAGAAGATGTTGTTGTAGAACCGCATCGGCTGGCCGTAGACCAGGCATCAGTCCGCTGATTGCGCTCACGCGAAAGCCGACCATCTGCCAGGGAAACAGTCGCCGCTGAACGTGCGAGAGCGGCGTCCTGAGTGTGTCCAATGCCCAGCAAACGCAGGTCCATCATCGATGATCAGACCGGCGAACAGGCACATGCTGACGATATGCGTCGTCAGAGTCGCGGGATAGACGTAGACCGATTCCCGGAAAGCAGCATTACTCTAGGAAACGCCTCTACCCACTGAAACAGGTCCTGGAGAGGCTTCATCGGCTGAGGCTTGCTTCCGTGTTCACCTTAATCTAATTGGGCACGCACCGCATCTTGCCTGCGGGCTTGTCGCGGTAGACTTCGTGGCAGGCCGCGCACGCGTCGGCCACGGTTCCGCTGACATCTACCATCTGGTCCATGTTCCTCGACTGCGCGGCTTTGTAAGCAGCATCGCCAGCCGCGGCGAGTCCCGCCGCAGCCTTCCGAAAATCCTCGCGATCGAGCGGCACAGGCAGACCGTTCTCGCACTTGCGGCCCGGAATCATGATGAGGTTGGCGGTTTCAGACAGCGCCAACGCGGCATTTTCAACCTGTTGCCACCCAGTGTAGACGCCTGAGTACACATCCTTGGCGCCGGCACCCGTATCAGTCGGCCCTTCTTCGGCGGTGCGCCTGGGTCGTTTTGTTGAGTGTCGAAGATGATATTTGAATTGGGGAAGGGGATCCCGCGCATCACCTGTGCAAGGGTCGCGTGCGGTGCCGGAGTAAACGCCGCCGCTGCGGGTGTCGCAGCGGGAGCACTGGCTCTTCTCCTGACCCGAGCCGCATCCCATGGACAACACCGTCAGCGCGACCAGTCCCCACAAGCTCTTCATATGATTTCTCCTGCGCCAAAGCTGCACGTTCCGCAGCAGCGGCCGTCCGTTCGTGCGTCGGGCGCAGAGTGTATATCACCGTTTTCAGCAAGGTCAAGGAACGGAGGACGATCGAACGTGCGTGTGCCACTCTGTCTAACGCTTCAGCGTTCCGTAAGGGAGATCGTAAGACGGCGGCGCCCCTAAGGTAGACTGGACGCGCCGATGAAAATGGGAGACCGCACCGTATGAGGCGCTTCAAGATCCAGCGATTGGTCGTCGCGTCGGCCGCAGTTTACATGGCGACTCTGCCCTTCGCTTCGCTCTCGCTGTCGGCGGCGGCTGAACAGCAACGAAGCTCGGCCGCGCAAAAGGCTCCAGCCAAGAACCCGATCCCGATGTCGGACGCGTCCGTCAAAGCGGGTCGGGCGGTATCGCCAGAATCTGTCGAGCGTGCCACGGATTGCAGTGGAAAAGGCGACGGCACCTCCGCTCCTCCGGGCTCGAAGCCGGCCAATCTGGTCGACGCGGAGTGGAAGTATGGCGGCAGCGACACCGAGATCTTCAAGACCATCAAGGAAGGCGTGAAACCTTACGACGTGATGGAACCGTGGGGCAAGAAACTCACCGACCAAGAGATCTGGCACACGGTGAAATTTCCCTGCGCGATCTCGCACAGAAAGCAAGCGCCAAGAAATAACCGCCGACAGTTACTTCCGCGGCGCAGGTCGTGAGGCTCGACAGCGGATCTGCGACCTGCGGGCGGGAGCCGTCGTATTCTCGATGATCCATCCACCGCTTCCGTCTTTCTCAGTGTGGAAGTCCTCTCGCAGGGGAAACGCCTGCGGCACGCTCTTCGCTTTCGACCCGCACTGATACGAGCTTTGCGCCTCGACGACGACCGTATCGTCGGCGCCCGGACGTATCTGAAGAGCCGACAACGACACGTCGGTACAGCTGACAGGCTTCCTTCGACTGCTTGAGGTGTTTCTTCCGCTCGATCGGGACCTTCGGGTACACTGGCGGCGAGGGCATTGACGTCGAAGTTCCGGTAAGCGGCCTGATATCGCTGCAGCGCGTTCATGATTCCCGCCGTGTCGATAGCGGGACCATCACGTTTTCGGAGACGGTCAACTTCGAGATTGCTCGAACTGGCAGACCGGCGTTCTGCCTCCGCTTGCCGATTGAGCGACACCGACGCCGCCTGCTCGGTGTCCGCCTGCTTTTGAGTTTCCGCCGCTCGCAGACGCAGTCCTCTCGCCTGCTCCAGAGCACCGGCCAATTCGGCGCGGGCAGCCTCGGTTTGAAGACGGTTTCGCGCCGCGACGCTTTCGGCGGCGCTTCTGGCTTTGATGGCGGCCTCGAGCTCCAGTCGGCTGGCTTGCGCGATGTGTTTGGCCCCTTCGGCCTCGAGCTTCGCGGCCTCAGCTTCCGCTCGACGCTCCTCTGCTTTCTGCATTTGCAATCTGGTCGTCCATGCGCGAGTCCGGTGGAGACGATGACCATTGCCAGCAGCAGAGCGTCAGCTTTCTGAGACGCGCACGTGCTTTCGCCTCCAACTCTGCTCTCTGGCGTTGCGCCTCGGCATTGGGCTTCGGCCTCGGCGCGCTCCCGTGCCTGCATGACAGCGAGTGCGCCAGTCGAGAACCGGCGCCGCCAGAACGTCGTGAAGCGATCTGATAACGAAGATGAGCCGGCTGGTCCGGCGCGGGAGCGACGCGGGGTCAGAATCCGGTTCTGACCTGTGGACAACTTCTGCAGCAGCGGAGCGAGGGCGGCTGGGGTAAGCCCGGCATAGTTAGCGAGGTCGGGCACGGAGTGCGAATCTCGTGCGGGACGGTGTGACCAGATGATTGAAGACTCGCGCCGCGATATCGGTTTCTGCGAGCAGATAGACTGCCCACGGCCGCGTCGAGGTGAAGGCTGACGATTTCTTCGGCGCCTCCCAAACGGTCGAGAGTCTCGGTTCTCAAGACTCGGCAGAACCGGCGCACAGTTCCTCCCTGCCACAATCGAGTCAGCGACCAGCTGCAGGTAGGGGGTCTCGACGCGCTGCTCCGTCGAATCGCGCCTGGCTCCCCGTTCGAACATCGTGCTGTCGCCTCGCTCCCGGACCACGCGAGTAGCGCGGACCTGATCGAGCACGTTGTCGACCAGCGAGCCTTCGATCGTCACAGGACTCCACCGATTCGCCGGCATCGCGTTGAACCGCTCGATCGGCCTGATGATGGCTTCACGGGCGGCGTCGAAGTCGAGGTGGTCGATTCGGAGGTGATTCTGAAAGATACCGGGAATGCACCCTTCGAACCGATCGAGCTTTGCCAGCGAATCCTCACGGATCGAGAGAAGAAAACCTCGCACGGAGACAGTCGCTGCTTACTGCCTGCGCGAATTGCTTGGCGAAGGCTTCGCTGCCGTTCTCGTGCCCGTGATAGAGAAAGCTTACCTTCGAACTGATCGAGAGATGATTAGCAGGTCACAATCCAACCGGGCGCTGACAGCGTCCAGTCTGCCCCTGGAGGCTGCGGGGCAAATCATGATCCGCTAGTTGGCGACCGACCGCGTTCGTCGAGTTCACTCAACGGATCGTCCCGCCACGATCCAAACACGATCACGTTGAACTCCGACGTGCCCCGCTCTTTGAGGTTCCGCTGGCGCTTGCAGGCGCAGCTCGTGCGCGACTCCGGCGTTCAGAAGCGAGCTCTTGCCGACGCCACCGGTCCGCATAACACCGTCAGGCGCGAGGCCAGCATGTTCGCGATCACGATCTCGCGCTCAGCGTCTCGCCCGAAGAAGAAAGGGGAGCTTGCCGTTCAGAGGAACGGCATCAGCCCCGTATATGGGCTGTCCTGCATGCAGGAGACCTTTGCGGCCCTTGAAGCAGCCGGTCTCCGACCTCTGAGCACCGCAACGTAGCGCTCCAGCGACATATCCAGAATGTCGACGTCCCGATGTCCCCAGAACTTCTGATCGAGCGACGTCGGGTTCAATTGCACTGGCCCACGACTGTACGTCAGCGCTTGCGCGCCGGCGATCCGGTGAAGAATGACGCGCAGGTTCCAATCGCGAAGACCATAGCCGAGGAAGAGGAAGTGGCTTCTTCGAAGTCGGGCCGCGAGCGTTGCCGGGACCAGACTCGTGAGCTCGGGTACGCGTCAGGTAGTCGATGTAGTGGTCTCGGTGATGACGAAGCTGTCGTTGTCGCCCTCGGCGGATGAGCGATCGACGGCGCCATGAATCTTGAGAATGATCGAGCGCTGATCGAGGGACAGGTTCCGATAGCGATTGGGAACGTCGATGATCTTCGAGCGACCGTCCGGCCAGACGTGGGAGAAACTTCCCGCGATTGACGCCGTCAGCCAGATAGATCACCAGGTCGAATGGCTCGTTCGCTTCTCCAAAGGCCGCTCAAGAACATCGTCAGTAGTTCGTCGTGACGATCAGCTGGGCATTCTGACCGGATATCCCTTCTCACGCTGCAAGGACGGCCACGCTGCGAGAAACCGGTGGAGCGCCGCGGGTGGGTAATCTCGATCGAAGACCTCGTGCAGCTCCACGATACAGCGCCCCGGAACCGCTGGTCAGCGCGACGTACCGGAAATGTGTGGAAAGATCGGTGATTTCGGTCTTCCGGGCAGTTGAAGTTCGCAGCGAGGTGCTTGGACAGTCTCGGGACCGCTCGGCAAGTACTCACATCGGTCGGACATGCCAGATGGCCGCTTCAGGCCGGCTGCACTGGTTCGCGCCGGCGCCCAGAAACGGAATCACGCGACCGTCCAGCATGAAGTTGATGAGGTTGCCGAAATGACTTTCGAGCGCGCGGCGGAATGGGGCAGCACCTCATGGCGATTCCATCGTTACCAGTAGAAACGCCGGACAGACGTGGTCGCTGAACGGTCTTTCGTGGACTATGGATGAGCTTTCGAGGCGACGGCTGCCGGGAAACGGCCGATCGGTCCGCGGCCGGCGCCGAGAATTGCCTGCCGGATCCAGCGCTGTCTGATGCCTTCCAGCAGCGTGCTCACATCGTTCGACAGGCCCCAGACGTCGGTTTGTTCCTTCACAGCGGCAGCGCCTCGGAGCACGACAACGTTGCCAACCACCTCGGGTTTGTTGCGGAGGCGCTGGATTGCGGCAACCTGATCGGAACGTCTGCGTGCACACGGATCAGCCCGGCACCCACACCGGTTCGACCCAAAGTTCGACTGAGGCATCACCCAGCTGGAGTGATCTCGTCAACCACCGCCAGCGAGCGGGAAGAGCGGCCGGTAGCCAGCTCAGTCTGATCACGGCACCAGCAGCGTTCCAGATCTGTTGACCGTGATTCGCCCAGAGATCCGATTCGCGCGCGCCGCTCAGGACATCCACTTCTCCGCCGGCCATCAAGCGACGGGCGGCGTCTATCTGTGCCTCGACGGCGGCTGGTGCCGATGCAAATTGGATCAGCAGGCGGTGCGATGTCTCAGTTGTGGCGCCGGGCTTTAGCCGCGCGTTCTCGCTTGATACGTGGAGATCGAATACCGCAGGCCTCGAGCTGACTCGATCCGATAGCCGCCGCGGCCTGTACGAACGCGTCCCGATCACGAAACGCAGCCACGACGGTGCCTCGAAGCCGCCGGTAGCGGGGCAAGCTTGAACGTGGCGCTCACGATCGCGGCAAAGGCTGCCAAACGAGCCGCTCATCAGCTTTCCGAGGTCGTAACCGGCGACGTTCTTGACCACATTTCCGCCTGCCTTCACCAGATTGCCATCCGCCAGGGCCAGGTGCACCCGATCAACAAGTCGCGCGCCGTCCCATGGCGCTGACGCAACGGGCCACTGTCGTTAGCGGCGACGGTGCCGCCGATGGTCGCATCCGCAAAGGAGGTGCTGAGCGGCAACCATTGCCCGTGCCGCGCAAGCTCGCCAGCTACCGTTCTCAAAGTGGCGCCAGCCTCGATCGTCGCGGTGAGGTCGCCGTGCTGATGGGAAAGGACGCGGTTCAGCCGGCGCGTGCTGACGATCAGATCCACGGCTGTCGGCCGGCGTCCCCAACACGATTTCGTGCCGTTGCCACGGATGACCGTGGAGAGACGTTCCTTGGAGGCCCAGGAGAGCAAGGCAGCCAACGCCTCCGCGAGAATCAGGCTCGACGACGAAGCGCGGCTCGACGTCCTGGATCCGGTCTTGCTCGCCGGCGGAACGCGCAGCGGCGCAGCCGACGAGGCCGGCGGCTTCGAGGAGGGCATCGGGCGTCAATTGCAGAACCGTTCTGCCAGCCCCGTCGCTTCGACCGGATGTTGGCGATAAGGACCTGGCACTTCGCCGCACAGGCGCGGCGTAGGAAAAATCTTGCCCGGATTGCACAAGTTCCGCGGATCGAAGGCCGCGCGCACTCGCTGCATCGCGTCGAGGTCGTTGGCGGTGAACATCTTCGGCATCGAGTGTGCTTTGTCGGCGCCGACGCCGTGCTCACCGGTGATCGAGCCGCCGGCTTCGACGCAGTACGCGAGGATCTCGCTGGCCACTTCCACGGCGCGGTCGGCCTGCCCCGGCACACGCTCGTCATAACAGATCAAGGGATGGAGATTGCCGTCGCCTGCGTGAAAGACGTTGCCGATCCGGAGCCCCGATCGAGCTTCGAGCTGGCGAATGCGACCGAGCACTTCGGGAAGCTTCGTCCGTGGCACGACGCCGTCCTGACGTAGTAGTTCGGCGACACGCGCCCCATTGCGGCGAACGCGGCTTTCCGTCCCCGCCAGATTCGCGCGCGCTGCTGCTCGTCGGCAGCGATTTCGATTCCGGTTGAACCTTGCTGGCGGCAGATTTCTTCGACGACCTGAAATAGCGCCCGCACCTCCGCGGCCGGGCCATCGAGCTCCACGATCAAGACGGTGTCGACGGCGGGAAATCCCGGCTGCACGGCGGCCTCTGCCGCGCGAATCGCCAGGGCGTCCATCATTTCAACCGCCGCCGGGATGATGCCAGCCCCGATGATTGCCGAAACCGGCACCACCCGCTGCGTCGATGCTGTCGAACGCGGCAAGCAGCGTTTGAACGGTCTCCGGCTTGCGCAGAATCCTGACGACGATCTTCGTGGCGATTCCAAGCGTCCCTTCGGATCCGACGAGCAAGCCGATCAAGTCGGGCCCAGGCGTATCCGCCAGCGGACTGCCGATGTGCGCCATTTCGCCGTTCGGAAGGACGACCTCCAACGCCAGCACGTGATGCACGGTGAAGCCGTATTTCAGGCAATGGGCGCCGCCTGAGTTTTCCGCGACGTTCCCTCCAATCGAACACACTTGCTGACTCGAGGGATCCGGCGCGTAGTAGTAACCGCGCGGAGCGACCGTCTTCGTGATCTCGAGGTTGGTCACGCCGGGTTCGACAGTCACGCGGCGATTCTCGATGTCGACCTCGAGGACCCGATTGAGGCGCGACAATGCGATCACGACGCCACCCGGCACCGGCAGGGCCCCGCCGGACAGCCCCGTGCCATGACCGCGTGCCACGAACGGCACGCCTTCTCGATGTGCAAAGCCGGACGACTTGCTGGACTTGCGCCGCAGTCGATGGGCAGCACGACCAGAGTGGGCGACTCACGTAGGTGGGCCAGGGCATCGCACTCGTAGGTGAGAAGCTGCAGCGGATCGTGCAGCACGCCGTCCTCACCGCAAATGAGCTCGAATTCGTGGATTAGATGCTCAGTCACAGCCCTACGCGACCTGCCCTTCCCGCCCATCATGCACTGGCGCCGGGGCCCGACCCTGGCGCGAACTGCATTGATGCCTCGCCTCGATCTCCGCCTGGCTCGGCGCTACGCAGGCGCTCCGTCCCGCCTTTCCTGCCTTCCCGCCCTTCTGGCCTGGTCGTTATCGTATATGCTTTCGGCGCTTATGACATGGCAACACAACTATGCGCCGATTGCGGGAAGCCTCGGTCTGTCGGCTCTCGTCGCCGCGATTCCCATCGTGGTGCTCTTCATCATGCTCGGGGGCGCTGCGAAAGCCGGCGTGGATGGCGGCGGCATCGGCGCTTGCTTTCGGCGTTGCTCGTGTCGCTCGTCGTCATACGGCATGCCGGCGCGGTTGGCGCTGATCTCGACGCTCTACGGCGCCGCCTATGGCATCTTCCCGATCGCGTGGATTGTGTTCAGCTCGATCATGCTCTACCGCATGGCGGTCGATACCGGCAAGTTCGAGATCATCAAAGAGTCGGTCGGCGGACTGACCAGCGATCGCCGTCTGCAGGCGATGTTCATCGCGTTCTCCTTCGGCGCGTTCATCGAAGGCGCCGCGGGCTTGGCGCGCCGGTGGCCATCTCCGGCGCGATGCTCGCGGGCCTCGGATTCTCGCCGTTCTACGCCGCCGGCATCTGCCTGCTGGCGAACACCGCGCCGGTCGCGTTCGGATCGATCGGCATACCCGGTCACGACGCTCGCCAACGTGACCGGACTGCCGGTGCTGGCGCTGAGCGCGATGGTCGGCCGGCTGTGCGCGATGATCTCCATCATCATCCCCGGCTACCTCATCGTCGTGATGGCAGGATGGAAACGGGCGGTCGAAGTGCTGCCGGCGATCGTCGCGTGCGGCGTCTCGTTTGCGGGCGATGCAGTTCTACGTGTCGAACTACCTCGGGCCAGAGCTGACCGACATTCTGAGCTCGCTCACGTGCATCGTCGTGATGGTGTTCGTGTTGAAGCTCTGGGACGCCGAAGAACATCTTCCGGCTCGAAGGCGACAAGCCGGCGACGCTCGACATGAAGCGGCACTCGGCCGGCGAGCTTTTCACGGCATGGGTGCCGTATCTTCTGCTCGTCGTGTTCGTCCTCATCTGGGGCGAACCCGATGTCAAGGCCGCCATCAATCGATGGACCGACAGTCTGTTCCCGTCGTTTCTGCCGCAGCAGCCCGACCGCTGTTGAACGGCATCATCGTTCCGGGTCTGCACAACATGATCACGCGCATCCCACCGGTCACGCCGCAGCCGGCGCCGTATGCGCGCCGTCTTCGAACTGAACTGGCTCAGCGCGTCGGGCACTGCATGCTTCCTGGCGACGATCGCGACCGCAATCGTGCTGCGAGTGAAGCCCGGCACGATTCGTGAAGATCTACGTTGCCACGTTCAAACAGCTGTCGCTGGCGATGCTCACGATCGCGATGCATGCTGGGGTCTGGCGTATCTGATGAACTATTCGGGCATGACGTCGACATTGGGGCTCGCGCTGGCGGCAACCGGCGTGGCATTTCCGTTCTTCAGCGCCGTGGTTGGATGGCTCGGCGTCTTCCTGACCGGCAGCGACACCTCTGCGAACGCGCTGTTCGGCAACCTGCAGGTCGTGACCGCCAACGCGCTTGGTCTCAACCCGGTGCTGACGGCGTCGGTGAACTCCGCCGCGGGTGTGATGGGCGAAGATGATCTCGGTGCAGAGCATCGCCGTGGCCGTCGCCGCCACCGGCATGACGCGCGACGATGAAAGCCGTCTGTTCCGATTCACCATCAAGCACAGCATCCTGCTGATGGTCGTGATGGCGATCATTTCGATGTGCTACGCGTATGTGTTCCCGGCCTGTGGTACCCAGCGCGCTGATTCGAATCGCTCTGCCGTACTTGCGCGTGCCTGGGGCTTGTCACCCAGCTCAGATCCATGTTCGCCCGTTAGGCAGACTAGTCATCGGCGCTTCAAATTCCTCGTATCAGCGCAGACTTTGATCACGTCAGGGCTCAGTAAGCCGTTGACTTCCAGTCTGGCGGCTTCCTAAGATTCGCAGGATCAGGTCGACTTCGGCGGCAGAGACAGCCAGGTAATCGCATCGCGGCGACCCCGGATAACGATTCAGACGAAGGAGAGAGTATGCAACTGTTGAAAAGGATGCTGTTCCTCACGCTGTCTGGTGACGCTGCCCGCCTCGGTGTATGCCCAGCAGGCCACGATTACCGGCGTCGTGAAGGACGCCTCGGGTGCGGTGCTCCCAGGTGTCACGGTGGAGGCATCAAGCGAGGTCTTGATCGAGAAAGTCCGGTCGGCAGTCACCGACGGCACTGGCCAGTACCGAATCGTGGATCTGCGCCCGGGCACCTATGCCGTGACGTTCACGCTCACCGGATTCAGTACGCGTCAAGCGCGAGGGCATCGAACTGACTGGCGCGTTCGTCGCGTCCGTCAACGCCGACCTGAAGGTCGGTCAGCGTCACGGAAACGATCACGGTCAGCGGCGAAACGCCGATCGTGGACGTGCAGAGCGTCCGGCGGCAGAACACGCTCACGCAACGAGCTGCTGACGACGGTTCCGAACGCACGATCGTGGGCCGCGATCGCCGTCGCTGTTTCAAGGCATCACGATCCAGGCCGGACGAGCGCTAGACGTCCAGGTCACACCACAGATGACGGTGTTCGGCGGCGCCGGCGGGCGCGACGAACGAAGGCCGTATGCAGGTGGACGGCCTGGGCACCGGCGCGGCTTTGAACGGCGGCGGCGTGTCCACCTACGTGGCCGACATCTCGAACGCGCAGGAAGTCGTGACGACGAACTCCGGCGGATTGGGCGAAGCCGAAGTCGGCGGCCCGGCCATGAACATCGTGCCGAAAGAGCGGCGGCAACACGCTCAAAGGGTCAGGTTTACCTGTCCGGCGTGCCGTCGTCGTGGGTGGGCAGCAACTACACCCAGGAACTGAAAGACGCCGGGCTGTCGACGCCCGGCAAGCTGCTCAAGCAGTGGGACGAAACCGTTCGGCGTCGGCGGACCGATCAAGAAGGATCGGTTGTGGTATTACGTGCACGTACCGCGATGAAGGCCAGCACCGATCGATTCCCGGCATCTTCCCGAACCTGAATGCCGGCGATCCGACGAAGTGGGAGTACCGCCCGGACACGACGAAGCAGGCGCGCGGTGCGGAAAGCTTCCAGCTGTCGAGCGTTCGCCTGACGGCGCAGGTCACGCCGCGGAACAAGGTCAACTTCCATTGGGATATGCAGTGGCCGCTGCAACGGCTCCGTCGTTCACGGAGACGCCGATGCGTGCCGCGTGCAGCTCGACGGACGCGTTCTATGGATCGCTCGGGCCTCGGTGGCCTGACCGCGACATCTCGTCTCCGGAAACGGCCGGATATCTCCGCACGCTGCGTCCAGAACCACCAGCTCACGTGGCAGTCGCCGACGACGAACCGCGCTGTTGCTCGAAGCCGGCGTGGGGATCGTATCGCGCTGCATGGGGTCCGTTCGAGATGCCCGGCAACCCGACGCGCGGCCTCGCCCGAGTAACCGAGCTCGCAGGCCAGAAACAGCGCGGTGCGCCAATTTCAGTATCGTTCCGCCAACTGGGCGGAAGACTTCGACAATCCGAACCGGTGGCGCTTCTCGGCGTCGCTACGTCACTGGCGCCCACAACATGAAGTTCGAGGCATGAAGGCAGCTACCTCGTGGAGGACATTCGAGAACTTCGGGAACGATCTGAACCTCGCTACACGTTCAATGGCGGCCGGCCCTCGCAGCTGACCGAGAGCCTCCGCGTGTCACACAGAGCGATCGCGTCAGAACCACGGCGCTGTACGCGCAGGATCAGTGGACTCACGGGCGAATGACGCTGCAGGGCGCGCGTCCGATACGACAACGCCTGGAGCTACTCGCCGCCGCAGACCATCGGTCCGGCGCTCATCAACGGCCAGACGTTCCTCTGGAACGCCGCTGACGCTTCGATCGAACCGACGGCGTCAACTTCAAGGACGTCTCGCCGCGCGGCGGCGGCTGGCGCTCGATGTCTTCGGCAACGGCAAGACGGCCCTCAAGGTGCAACGTCGGCAAGTACATGGATCCGGCGAGCAACCTGAACGGCAACTACTCGATCTCCAACCCGATCGCCCGGATCGCGACGACGCGCGGCGCGGACCTGGACCGACGACGGATCACCGGCGGGTCCCGGGACACCGGCTCGGCGACTTCATTCCGCAGTGCGATCTCACCAACAACGCGCGCCAACGGCGAATGTCTCGCCACGACGGCGCACGACGTTCGGAACAGCGCACGCGAACGACGGCGGCGATCGACCCGAACCTCCTGACCGGGTGGGGCGTGCGTCCGCAGAGACTGGCAGTTCGGCGTGTCGGTTCAGCAGCAGGTGCTGCCGCGCGTCTCCGTGGAGGTTGGCTACCTCAAGCGGTGGCTGCAGAACTTCACCGCCACCGACAACCTCGCGGTCACGCCGGCTGACTTCACGCCGTTCAGCCATCACCGCGCCTTCCGACGCGCGACTTCCTGGTGGAGGCGGCTATGTGGTCGACGGACTGTATAACGTCGTGCAAAGCTAAGTTCGGGCAGACCAGCAACTCGATCGGGCTGACCGACCCAGCAGACGCAGAGCTTCAACGGCGTGCTGGCCAGTGTTACCGCTCGAGTCAGGAACGGCCTGACGCTGCAGGGCGGCATCAACAGCGGGAGACAGGTCACCGACTATTGCGGCCTTCGGGCGGAGCTGCCGGAGTTCACTTTCCCGGCTGGACCGGTGCCGGGAACATGCATCAGCTCCCACCAATCCGTATTGCCGTGTCGCTCCAGGACTGGTCACGAAGCTCTCGGGCGTCGCCTCGTACACGATTCCCAAGATCGACGTGCAGATCGCCGGGACGATCAGAAGCGATCAGGGCGCACCTCTACGAGCGATTTATAACGCGCCCGTCGCCCTCGTGTCGGCTGCATTGGGCCGGCCGGCGGCCGTTGCGGAACGACGGTCCCGATCGACCTGGTGGCTCCCGGTGACGTGTGGGGCGATCGCGTCAACGAGCTCGATATGCGTGTGGCGAAGATCCTCAGGTTCGGGCGCACACGAATGAACGTCGGCGTCGATATGTTCAACCCTGATCAACTCGAGCGCGGTCTTGACCTATAACCAGACGTACGCTGTGAACGGCCGCTGGCTGGCGCCGCAGTCGATCATCACGCCGCGGTTCTTCAAGGTCAGCGCGCAGATCGATTTCGACGATCGAGGGCGGACGGGCAGGGGCGGGAGCGCCTGCGCTATGGCGGCGCGGCGGCCATGCGAAGCTGATCGGCGTCGCATCAGCGCCAGTTCGCAGCGCGGGGTGGGGCCCCGCCGCCGTAAAGAAACTAGGCGACTCTCCTCAGATTTGACGGACTAGCGTAACGACCTTGAACCACAATCGGCCTCCAGGACCAACCATGGCTCGACGCAGAACTCCCCACTTCAGATCCCAGATGAAACCGCATGCTCGCATCGATCGACGCGATCTCCTCCGCCAGACTGACCGCGCTCGCAACCGGCGCCATGGTCAGCGGGCTGGGCTCCGCTGAAGCGCAAGAGGAAGCCAGTTCAACGCTGCGGTTTTCCCTGGCTTCAAGGCGTTCAAGGTTCAGACCTCAGGAGCGATCATCAACGGCGTCGTCGGTGGTCGATGGTCCGCCGCTGCTTCTCTGCACGGCGCTCCCCAGACGCACATCTCGTGGCGGTTGGTCGCGCCGCAGCTCGCGACAGAATTACACGGTCGTCGCTGCCGACCTGCGCGGCTACGGCGACAGCAGCAAGCCGGCCGGACGGCGAGAATCATGCGAACTACTCGAAGCGCGCCATGGCGCTCGACCAGGTGGAAGTCATGCGGCATTTCGGATTCGACCGGTTTCCGGTCGTCGGGCACGACCGCGGCGGGCGGGTCGCGCGACCGCATGGCGCTCGACCATGCGGACAAGGTCACGCAAGGCCGCTGTGCTGCGATATCATCCCCACCTACTACCTGTACACGCACGTCACGATCGAGTTCGTTCAGGCGTATTTCATCACTGGTTCAACTCACCTGCGTCCGGCGCCAGGGCCGGAAAACGATCTGCAAGCCGCCGCGGACGCCGCAGAAGTCCAGAGCGACGTCACGAGATTCAGATCGAATACCTGCGAACGCGTCGAGCGACCCGGCAAACATTCACGCGATGTGCGAGGACTACCGCGCAGGGGCATCCATCGATCTGCAGCACGACAAGGCCGACTTGGACAAGAAGATCGCCTGCCCGCTGCTCGTTCTCTGGGGCGAGCGCGGCGCCATGGGCCGGCTCTATGACGTCATGCCGATATCTGGCGCGAGCGCGGCGCGAATGTCACAGGAAAGGGGCCGCCGGGCGGCCACAACCTGCAGGAGGAGTTACCCGAGCAAGTGCTCGCCGAGCTGAAGTTTCAGGCGTGAGTTGCTATCTGAGCCTGAGCCCTGAGCCTCAGCGATTCTCCTTGATCTAGATACCTGCCCAGCACGACCGTCACGTTGTCCTTGCCGCCCGCGGCCAGGGCCTGATCGATCAACGCGGGCACGCATCGCTCGATGATCCACCGCGAGCCAACACGTCCGCGATTCTGTCGTCCGGCATCATCTCGGTCAAAACCATCCGTGCTGAGCAGGATCTGGTCCCCGTCGACCAATCGCATTCCTCGGAGATCCACCTTGGTGCGGCCGCCCTTGGTCCCCAGCGCCCCGGTCAATACATGACGCATCGGATGCGTGGCCACTTCCTCGAGGCCGATCACCCCGGTGTCGGGCAAGGAACTGGGCCATCGTCTGGTCGCGCGTCAACGGTTGCAGTTCACCTTGACGGAACAAATACGCCCGCGAATCGCCGACGTGACGCGATCAGGGAGATCGACGCCGAGGCTGCACGCCAGCGTCATCGTCGTGCCCATGCCGCACAGCTTCGGGTCTGTCTTCGACTTGATCCATCAGGGCGCGCTCTCGATCCTCCTGAAAGCGCTGATCGAGCCGCTGCAATGCCTGTTCGGTAAGACGCCCTGTCGAGCCGGAGGATCAAGTCCGGTGTGCGGAGAACGAGCTCCACGCAGGGTGACAATGGCGGTTCGGCTGGCGACCTCGCCGGCGACGTGTCCGCCCATGCCGTCTGCAACCAGCAACCCATAAGCGGTTTCGGTCTGTCGCTCAGGAACACTGCCGGACGGCAGGTTGGTCAAGAGCGTTTGCATGACGCGGTCCATGCGAGCGACAAAGGCAAGTGATCTTCGTTGTTGGGCCGGACCTTGCCCGGATGGGAAGCGCCACCGAAGTCAACGGTGACGATTCGCACGAACGCCGCTCCGCTCGCCGAGAGCCGAAGCGGGAAAAGGCGGAGTGAGATCCGTATCGGAATCGAGTTTCATCAGAGGAAGCCGCTGAATCGACATGCGGCGATGTAGCTTAACACCGATTCCGCCGGCCGAGAGCTGTGAGTCTCGCTCGTGTTAACGCTTGACCGCCCGGATCAGCGAATAGTAGCCGTAAGTGCTGGTCACCGCGGCGTCGACGAACCCGGCGTCCTGCAAGAGAGTCTTCAGTTCGCCGAATGTGAACTGACTGCCGCGCGTTGCCGTGAGCATGAGCATCGCGAACGCAGCAGGGGTCGGTGGGCCGACGCCACCGTCGGCGATCAACAGTTCGTGGAGATAGATGCGTCCGCCGGCGGGTAAGGCGGCGTGTTGCGCTGGCAGCCAGCCTGGTGCAGGTCTCGAGGCTCCAATCGTGAAACACGTTTGAGAAGAACATCGCATCGTAGCCGCTCGGCCACTCGTCCCGAAACATGTCCACCGCTCGGGTGTTCTACTCGATCGCCGGCGCCGGCGTTACGAATGTATCGATCGGCCACCTGGCACATCGCCGGGAGATCCATGATGGTGCATTTCAGCTCGGAGTATTGCTGAGCGAGTGGCGATCGCGAAGCAGCCCGAGCCTCCGCCAATGTCGAGCAGGCGGGCGACTCCGCTGAAGTCGCCGTGGAGCGCAACGCCGGTCGCAGCCGGAGCTGAATGGCTCTGCATGAACCTGGCGATGTCCGACGCCTGCTCGAGATCCATCTGGCCACTTTCCCACGCCTCCACGGGCGGCGATGCACTGGACTGGCCCACTGGTCTCGCGGCCCTTCCAGTGACGGCGTCTCTGATGGTCGCGTGCAAGGGGTTCGTCCGACGCTGCCTCGCGAAAACGCCGCCCCAGTAGAACGGGCTGTCCTGCAACAGAAAATTGCGCGACGTATCGCTGATCCGATAGCGGCGTTCGTGCGGGACGAGAAAGCCGAGCGAAGCCAGTAATGGCAGGAGGATTTCCACACCACGGCGGTCGAGACCGAGCCGCTCGGTCAACTCATCGGCCGTGGCCGGATGGTCCGCAAGTGCGTCGAACAGACCGAGCTCGTCCGCGACAGTCAATGCGGGATACCACCACATCGGAGAGCCAGGCATCCCAGACAAGGCGGTCGTCGGTGGTCGGAACTTTGATGTTCATCCGGCGGCCTGAGGCGTCGCGCGATTATCGCCGAAGCGGTAGAATCCGGATGGGAAGTCATGCCACACCGCTTCACCGACGCCGGTCGTTCGAAGCTCCATCTTGCGCTCTACCTTCTACGTGCTGCGGCCGCTCAGCCTCTGCTCTCAGCCCTCAGCCCTTCGTTGGCAGCCCAACGCGGAAAGACCTCGCCGGACGCTGACCTGCCACCCGTCTCGATGACCTGCCCGATGCATCCCGACGTCGTCGAGACGAAGCCCGGGACGTGTCCGGTCTGCAAGATGAACCTGATGCCGGTCAGGCTGGAGACAATCTGGACCTGTCCCGTTCACTCCGTCATCTCCGAGTCCGAATCGGGGAAATGCCGGATTTGCCGACGGGACCTCATCCAGATGACCGTGGCGCTGACCTGGACGTGCGCCGATCGCTCGGATATCAACGAAATCAATCGAGGGACGTGCCCGGATGGGACGCCGATGATTGCGAAGCGCACGCTTCGGCCCCACGGAAACCACAATCCTCAACACGGCGGTCTGTTCTTCATGGCCCCGGACAACTTTCATCACCTCGAAGGCGCGTATCCGAGTGCGCGCGTATTCCGGTTGTATCTGTACGACGACTACGCACGACCCTCCAAGAGGGACCAGATCAATCAGGTTCAGGCCCGCGTTGTGACGAAGGGAGGACTTCAACACGTCCACTCGAACGACGAAGGAGCTTGCTGTGTTCCGGCTGGTCCCCAGCCGCGGACCGTACCTCGAGGCGAAAATTGATGAGACGGCGCTCCCGGCGCAGATGACTGCCAAAGTTCAATTCAAGAAGGATGCGCCCGAGTATCGCTTCGACTTCACGTTCCCGGAGCTCTCCAAAGAACCGGTTCAACCCGTCGCAGCCGCATCACGGAATGCGACACCGGATTCGCGAACCAGAGATGTGGCGGCAAGACCGGCGGCCAGTTCTCCGACTCCGCCGCCTGCCCCTGGCGGTCGCCAGCACGACGGCCCAGGATCAGGTTTCAGGTCTTCCTCAGGTCGTCAGTTCCAGCGTACGGTTGAAGAAATCCTCGCGCAGCTGAAGGTGCGCAACGATCAGATCCGGCGAACTCGTCCGGCAAGGCGACTTTGCGGCCGTCTGGGTGCCTGCGTTTCAGGCGAAGGATCTCGCAGTTGGTCTGGAACCGCACATCGCGGCCCTTCCCGCACTCAAGCGCAGCGAAGCCGAGCCCGCGATCAGCTCGAGTGGTTCGAACGGCATGGCTCCTGGATGCATACCGGCGACCTCGGCAATCGACAGCAGATTGTCGATGCGTACTCGATGTTCACGTCGGCCGTGTCGGACGTCGTGTCGACACTTCGGGCCGAAACCGTAGTCTCTTCGCATGAATCTCAAAGGCTTTTCGCCTCGTCAATGGTGCTCGCCGCGGTTGCACTGCGCGAACCGTGACGGCCAGGCGCACAAGCCAATCACATCGCCGTACACGCACAACGAAGACGTTTTTCCGATCGTGCGCGAGCGTTGCGGGCAATGCCATGTTCCAGGCGGCGTCGCCCCGATGTCTTTGATGACCTACAAGGACGCCTATCCGTGGGGCGAATCGATCCGCACCGAGCTCATCGCAGGCCACATGCCGCCGTGGGGCATAGAAAGCGGACACGCGAATATCAAGAACGCGCCGGACGCTCACGGCCAAGGAGCTGAACATCCTCCTGACATGGGCCACCGGCGGCAATCCGATCGGAAACACCGAACGGACACTCGAACCTGTCGGCCTGTCTCGAGAGTGGCGCCTCGGAACGCCTGACCTCGTCCTCCCGGCGCCGACCGAGCTCGGGCTGGCAGCCGACGTGGCCGAAACGACAGCCGAATTCACTCTGAAAACGGGCACGACCGAAGCGAAGTGGGTGCGGGCCGTTGATCTGTTGCCAGGAAACCCCGCCATCGTCCGGAGCGCAACGGTGGCGATCAAGGGTGCCCCAACGACTGAGACGCACAACACACACTCGGACCGGAGCAAGTGCTCGCAATGTGGCTACCGGGAGAAACGGCCATCTCGCCAGGAGCCGGTGGGGCATTCCGGCTTCCTGCCGGCGCCGAGCTCGTCGTCCGAGTGCGTTACAAGAAGACGTGGCAATACGAGCGTGTCGCGATGACCGACCGCAGCACAGTTGGTGTATTGCTGCCTCTCCGCCGGCGTCCGAGGTTCGTGCACTGACGCTCGTGCCGGCAGGCGGAGAAGGTAAGGATTCCGGAAGCACTGACTCGGTGACGTTCGGCTACGACACTGGCGATGACCTGCGCGCGGTTGCGCTATACACTGAGGTCGCCCCCGCTAACGCGCTACCGTTCAGGGTTACAGCTGTCAGACCGAACGGATCGCGGGAGGAGATCATCCGTTTCCGTCCACAACCCGAATGGGCTCGGCGTTACTGGTTCGAGAAGCCTATCGCCCTGACCGCGCGGAACGCGCGTCGAGAGTCGCGACAACAGCCGACGCACCCTTGCTTCCACCAGGTTCCGTACCTATCCAGGTTAAGCCGCTGGATCGCAAGGCGGTGCGACTGGACGCTTGATGTGGTCGTTGGTCATTAGTCGTTGGGCATTGGTCTGTGATCTTCAACCTGACGAACGTCCAATGACTAAGGACTATGACTAAGGGCGTGACCAACGACCAACGACCAACGACCAACGACTATTTAGGGGATGTCGTGAACGTATTGTTGCTGTCGATGCCGGACGCCTTCGAGCACATGCCTCCGGTCGCCGTCCGCATGCCGAACGGGGCCCTTGCCTCGCTCGCTGGGAACATTGATGCCCATCACTCGGTCGCGATCGCCGATCTGATCCTCGCGCAATCTCACGTCAGGCAGACCGTCGAAGACCTCGTACGCGATCGGCGGCCGGATGTCGTCGGGCTGTCGATCATGACGTTCCAACGCATCACCGCCTTGAAGATCGCCAGGCTGATTCGCTCCCTCAGTCCGGCCACGCAGATCGTGGTGGGCGGCTACGACCCGAGCCTCGCGCCGCAGTGCATGCCTGAGCCTGCGACGATGTGCAGTTCATTGTTCGAGGTGAGGGTGAAGAGACACTTCGGCAACTCCTTCGAGCGCTCGAGGCGAAATCGGGTTTCGAAACGATTGCCGGGCTGACGTATCGCAAAGGGAATGGCTGGGCGTCGAATGTCAATCGTCCGATTGCTCGGCTCGCGTCGGAACCGCCTCGTCTGCCCAATCGCAGCGCCCGCGTCCTCAGCGGCTACACGCTGCTCGGCCGCTCGGTCGATGTGGTCGAGACGTCCAGGGGATGCACGTACGACTGCAGCTTCTGCTCGATCATCGAAATGCGCGGCCGCAACTTTCATCCGTATTCCATCGAGCGCGTGATTGCCGACGTCTCCGACGCTCGTCGTCACGGGGCGCGAGCGATCTTCCTGGTCGACGACAACATCACCCTGGACATTCGAAGATTCGAAGCGTTGTGCCAGGCGATCGTCGACAGCGGTCTGAACGACATCGAATTCTTCGTCCAGGCGATGACGTCGCCGATCGCGCAACACGGGCCCACGCTCGTTCCGCTGATGAAGCGGGCCAACTTTCGCTATGTGTTCCTGGGCATCGAGAACATCCTCGAAGACGACCTCGCCTTCCTCAAAGCGAGCGCCAAGAACGCACGCCGCGATCACGGCCGCAAACTCGGCAACGCCAGTATCGAGGCCATCGAGCACCTCCATCGCCACGGCCTCTACGTCGTCGGCGGTCTCATCGTCGGCAATCCGGACGACACTCGCGAGTCCATCGAGGCCAACCTGGCATTCGCGCGCAGATATGTCGACTGGCCGTACATCCAGCATCCGACGCCGTATCCGGGAACGCCGATGACGCAGGATTTCCGCGACAGAAACCTGATCGTCGATGAAGACGTCACGCACTACGACGGAACGACGGCCGTCGTCCGTACGGAGCATGTGCCGGCCTCAGAAGTCGAGTTCCTGCGGTGGCGAGACGAGCGGTGGATGAAAGTGCGGCACATGCCGGCGGCATTCCTGCACAGCCCCGGTTTCGTCCTCCGGCACGGTCGCAGAGATGATTCGCCAGACGTTCACGGGGACGACACTCCGATCGATGCTCGGCCTCGAGAATGAATACCAGGTCTTTCAGCGATTTCGCGACGAGCGCCGGCGGCGCCGCGAGAGCCTGATGCCAGACGACACAGACGCGGTCTCGAGTTTCGGATCCCCTAAAGTGCTTGTTCGCGAGCACTCTAGAGTGCGTTTCCCACCAAGCACTCTCTAGGGGCTACTGGGCGCCGAGCACTCTAGCGTGCTCGATACGCAAAGCACTCTAGCGTGCTTGTCAGTGTAAAGCACTCTTTAGGGTGCCTTGAGCAACGAGAACTCTAGGGATTTGAATCCAGCGACTTGAGAAGCGCCGTTGCTTTCTGTTTGAAGTCCTGATTCTCCGGCTCCCATTCCGGATCGGGCGGCGCCTGCAAGATCCGCCGAAGCTCCTCGCGCGCTTCCGCCTTACGACCCTGATCGAGCATGAGTTCGGCCAGGAAAAAATGGGAGGAAGTGCTGTGCGGATTGTAGGTGAGCGATCGGCGCAAGTGCTCTTCCGCCAGCTTCTTGTCGCCTCCCAGCCAGCCGGGCACCTTGAAATACCAGCGGCCCAACGCGCGATCGGCCGAACCTTGCAGGAACGGCGCATCGAGACGAAGAACCGTCTCGAGCTCCTCTTTGATGGGTTTGCGGTATTTGAGTCCGGCGCGACGTCCGAATGATTCGGCAAGCGCTCCCATGTTGGCAGCCGTCCAGAAGTGCCCTTCGGGCCGGTTCGGCTGCGTCGCCACTGCACGTCCGCCCCGCCTCGACACCGGCTTCCAAGAACGTTCGCCGCTCGCTCTCTGATGCGTGCGTTCCGAGCCAGTAATCTGCCCGAGCGAGCTTCCAGGCCGCGTCGAAGTTCTTCGCGTCCTGCTTTACTGCCACGCTCCACAGCTCGGCAGCTCGGCGTGCGCTCGCAAGATCCGTTCGATTGGCGTAGAGCGCATCCGCATCGTCCGGTCCGGCCTGGCGCCGTGAAGGCACCGACCGTCGACAGGAATGCGACGGCAAGAACAGCTTGAATCAAGCCTCAAGAGCCCCATCGTAACTCCTACAGTGTCCTCCGTGGTGGAGCGTTTGATCTGTCCATGGTGGAGAGTCGGATCTGTATAATCGCGGCAGTGCAATGGCCGATCCAGTTCCTGACATCGCGGGATCGCGCGGAACACCTATGGGACGCCGCGCGCTGCTCAAGGGCAGCCTCTGCCTGGGAGTCTGTTGGGAGCTCGAGCCTGAGTTGGCCTTCGGCCAGGACGACCCGTCCACAGTCAGGCCCAAGGAAGGCGACTTGCTCGTCGACGTTGCCGACGCCAGCAATAAACCTCTCACCCCAGACGATGTGCCGGCAGGCGGGAAGCAGATGTTCGCGTGGGCGATGGATCCGGCCGATCGAACGGTGCGCAGCGGTTCGCGCCTCAATCGGCTGCTTCTCGTACGACTCGACGCCGAGAAGCTGAGTCCGGAAACCCGATCGCGTGCTGCGGATGGCGTTGTCGCATACACCGCAATTTGTACGCACACGGGTTGCGAGGTCGTCGACTGGCTCGCAGACGACCAACTACTCTATTGTCCGTGTCACTTTTCGAAATTCGATCCGAAGGATGGTGGGCGCGTGGTTGACGGGGCGGCGCCGCGTCGCTGCCCGCTTTACCGCTCACCCTCGTCGAAGGGAAGCTCGCTGTCGCGAAGCCCTTTACATCGCGGGTCGGGTTTGAGACGGCGTAGTGAAGATTCGGGTTAATCCACAAAGATTTCTTTGTGATCTTCGTGCGCTTTGTGGTTCAAGTGTTCGGGTTCAGGGCTCAACGGTTTTAGGACGAGGAGGACGCATGCGGGACAGCGCGGGACGTCGTGACCGGCAATCGGGCCACGTGCGGCGAGTGGTTGCGATTGGGTTCGTTTTGCATGCTCTCTCATCGATGTCAGCCGATCCATCCGCACAACAACAACCGATCACGCCTCCTGTTCCTGCCATCCTGCAGAGCTACAAGCCAGTGACAGCGGACCGCCTGAAAAAGCCGGAAGACGGTGATTGGTTGATGGTTCGCCGTACGCTACGATGGCTGGGGCTACAGTCCGCTCGAGCAGATCACCCGTGGCAACGTCACGCGGCTGCAGCCGGTGTGGAGCTTCTCCACAGGTGTGACCAACGGCCACCAGGCGCCGCCGATTGTCAACAACGGCGTCATGTTCGTGGCAACGCCGGGGAACCAGGTGATCGCACTCGATGCGAAAACCGGCGACTTGCTCTGGCGTTATCGAAGGCCGCTTCCGGAGGACGTCATCCTGTTGCACGCCACCAGCCGCGGCGTCGCGCTGCACGGCAACAAAGTCCTGTTCGCAGCAGGCGAAGCGGTATCGTAGCCCTCGATGCCAAGACAGGCAAAGAGATCTGGGCCACGAAGGTCGCGGAAAACAAGAACGGATACTACATGTCGCTATCGCCGCTCGTCGTGGGTGACAGAGTGATGGTGGGGACGTCGGGCGGCGAGCTCGGTGTCCGTGGTTTCGTCGCCGCCTACGACGTTGAAACCGGCAAGGAAGCCTGGCGGACCTACACCGCACCTGCGCCTGGAGAGCCCGGCAGCGAGACCTGGCCGCCGGGCGACCAATGGAAAACCGGCGGTGGGTCGATCTGGGTGAGCGCCAACTACGACCCGGACTCGAATCTCGCCTTTTGGGGTACCGGCAATGGTGGTCCGTGGGTGGGCGATCAGCGGCCGGGTGACAACCTCTATACAGACCTCAACGATCGCCATCGACGTCGCGACCGGACAAATCAAAGGCCACCACCAATATCACCCGAACGACTCGTGGGATTGGGATGAGGTCTCGCCGCCGATCCTGGTCGACTACAAGCGGAACGGCAAGACGATTAAGGGCTCTGATTGACGTCGCGCGTGACGGCTACCTCTGGTTTCTCGAACGCACGAATGGTCCCATCGGGTATGTCGAGGGCACGCCCTACGTGAAGCAGAACGTGTTCAAGAGCCTGGACCCGAAAACCGGGCGGCCCGAAATCGATCCGCTGCGGAAACCGGCAACCGGGAAGAGCGTCGACTTCTGCCCTTCACTGTGGGGTGGCAAGAATTGGCCGCCGATTGCCTACAGTCCGAAGACCAGGATGATCTACATCCCGGCCAACGAGAATCTCTGTGCTTCGTTCGCGGCCGAGAACGTCACCTACACACCGGGAGGACGCTTTACCGGGGCCACAGGCACGATGCACATCGCGCCAGGCGCCGATCATATCGGCGAGGTGCAGGCGTGGAATGTGGACACGGGCAAGCGGACATGGACCCACATGTACGCGAACTCGCAAAACTGGGGACCGATGCTGGCGACCGGCGGCGGGCTGGTGTTCAGCGGCGGCACGAACGACCGCAAGTTTCACGCCTTCGACGCGTCGACCGGCAAGCTGCTCTGGGAGTACCCCACGAACTCAGGTATCACCGGACAACCTTCGTCGTTTTCCGTCGATGGCACTCAGTATGTCGCGGTTCAATCGGGCTGGGGCGTGGACGCACGCGGCATGCAAACGCAGCTCAACAACGCGCGACCGGGCAAGTTTCCAGACGTGCCGGAGGGCGGGGTGATCTGGGTGTTTGCGATCAAGTAGTAAGATGAAGCAGCGCCTGCGCCATGCCGAGCCGAGGGCATGTGAATCCGAGGCGAGGCATCAGCGTGCTTCGACTACCGCTCAGCACGCCCTGAGCGAAGTCGAAGGGCGTCAGTTCGCGGCAGGGTGCCCGCATTCGCCAGGCTACGGCGGGTCCGCCGTAGCTCGTGTCAGAAGACAAGCGAGCGGAGGCTGGAGGGCCCCCGCCGCCAGTGAATGAAGGAGTCACCTATGCGCAACTTTGCTCGTGTTCGTGATGGGCGTCGCAGTGGGTTCAGCCGATCGCAACTGGGATCGCACAAGGAAACCGGCTCTCCGGTTTGAACGGCGTGAACCACGTCGGCATCAGCGTCGAGCGCTTCGACGAAGCCCTGGCCTTCTACAAAGAGAAGATGGGGTTCCCGGAAGCGTTCGTCGTGCGCGACGACAAAGGGCAGCCGGTGCTTGCCTACGTGCAAGTGAGTCGCAACACGTTCGTCGAGCTGCTGCCGGCGAATGCCAACCGCCGACCCGGCCTCGACCACGTCGGGCTGCACGTTGACGACATTCGATCGACGATCGCCACGCTGAAGCAGCGCGGCGTGACGGTCGAAGATCCGCGTGCCGGACGCACGAAGTCAGTGATCGCGAACGTCACCGATCCAGGGGGCGTGCGAATCGAGCTGTCCGAGCTCGGTCCCGAGTCGCTGCAACGGAAGGCGATGGACGCTTGGAAATAGGCGCCTTAGTCGCCATGAGAGCGAAACCACGAAGGCACGAAGCGCACAATATTAGGAAGCCTTTTGATGAATTCCGTGTGTTCTTCGTGTTCTTCGGTCTTCGATGGTTCAGGAATTCACGAATAGCTGATGAACTCGAGGAGATTCCCATCGGGATCCCGCACGTAGACGCTGGAGCCGGGCGCTCGCCGACCGCCCTGGCGCGGAACCGGGCCTTCGACCACCTTGGCGTTCGCTCGATCCAGCATCGCTTTGAGTGCCTCCGGCGTCCCTTCCCACACGAAGCACAGATCGCCACACGGCGGCTTCGCCGCCGGTGCGCGTAGCGTGAACGTCTCCCGCTGCCACGTCGCAGGACGATGGAAGTTGATCATCTGAGTGCCGACGTAGACCGAGCAGGCCTGAGCGTTTTCGCTGACCTGAAGACCCAGGCCGCGGTAGAAGGCCAGCATCGCGTCGGTGTTCAGCATGGGCAGCGCGACGTGATCGAACCCGCGGATCGCGCCGGCAGCCTGAGCGGCCGCGTCTCGAACCGGCCGCCAACGGAACAGACGCCGCCGCGAGCGCCTGCTTGATGAACCTTCGTCGCGCCTCGCAAGTGTTGTGCGGCTTGGCGACCTTGGGCTTTTCCACTCGGCACCTCTCATCTCGGCATTTTCTCCTTGATCCCCTTTGAATGTCCTGCTACCTTGTTATTACAAGGTAGCTTACTGACACCATGGGCGGGAACGACAAGTTCACTTCGATTCGCAAAGGGCTTCTGGAGTTTCTCATCCTGAAGATCATCTCCGCAGACAAGGTGCACGTCGCGGACATGCTCGACCGGCTGAGCAAGACGGAATTCGCGACCCAGGAAGGCACGCTCTACCCTCTCCTCAGCAAGCTCCGCCGCGATGGCCTGGTGGACTACGAATGGCAGGAATCCGAAGCGGGCCCGCCGCGCAGCAGTACTACGAGCTCACGGCCAAGGGGAAATCGCAGCTCGCGGAATTGAACGACTACTGGAAATCGATCAACGCCACAGTCAATCAGCTAGGACGCTAGGTATGCAGAAAGTCATCGCCATCAACTTGAACGGGCAGGCATATCAGCTCGACGAGCCTGCGTACGAGGCGTTGCGCGCCTACCTCGATCGCGCCGAAGTTCAGCTCAAAGACAACCCGGATCTGCGAGAAATCATGGCCGACCTCGAGCAAGCCATCGCCGACAAGTGCAACAGGTTTCTCGGACCGCACAAAACAGTCGTGACGGCGTCCGAAGTCGAGCAAATCGTCAAGGAGATGGGGCCGGTTGACGACGGAACCGACGAAAACTCGACAAAGGAGGCAGGAGTGAACGACAAGGCTCGCTCGAGCGGCTGCGGCACAGAAGCGCCTCTATCAGATCCGGGAAGGCGCAATGCTTTGCGGCGTCTGCAACGGCCTGGCTGCGCACTTCAACGTCGACGTCACGGTCGTCCGCATCATCTTCGTGGTTCTGGCCGTGCTCACGAAAGGGGCTTGGATCCTCGCGTATTTCGTCATGGCGTTCGTCATTCCTCCAGCCAACACATCGGAAGAGCACGCCGCAGCTCATGGTCTGCCGTTCAGCGCGCAGGAGCTCATCGATCAGGCGAAAAAGCACTATGCGCAGTTCAAGGACGGCCGCGAGTGGAGACAGCAGTGGCGGCGGCAGCAGCGGCAGTGGAAGGCGCAGTGGCGACAGACGATGAGGGAACACACGGCGCTGGTGGGCACCGACGATTCAGCAGAACGTCGGCTACGCCACTGCAGGTCTGGGCCGGCCTGATGGTGCCAATCTTCGGCATCGTCAGTGCCGCTTTCTTCGTGCTGCTCGCGTTATCGATCATGTCACTCGTGAATACGGGAGCCGTGTTCGGGTGGGCGCTTCCCTCAAGGCACGCCGCTTTGGGCCGGCATCTTGGTCCTGGTTGTGCTCTACCACATTGTCGCGTCGCCCATCCGGGCCGCTCGACACGCGTCACTCTATGCATACGGTCGCTACCATTACGGGTGGTTCGCCTTCTGGGATGGGCTCTTGTCGCTGGGCCTGATCGCGTTGTTCGGTTGGCTGCTCTACCAGCAAATGGATGGCGTGCACACCGTGCGCGACTTCATCGAGAACGTACCCGCAGCTTGGAAGAGCCTGTTCGGTTACTAATCGAACGAATCACTTTTCGGGAGATTGAAAGTCGACCGGGATGCTCTCGAACGTAATCGACACGGGCGCGCTCAGCCGAAGCGTGTTCGTCACCGCACACGCTCGGGCAGCGATCGCGATCAACCTGCGCCCGAGCTCGACGTCGTGGTGATCGGCCGCAACCGTCATTTGAAACGACTTGAATCGATCGGGCGGGCCATCCATCTCCCCGTTCACGTCGACGCGGAGGTTCGTCATCGCGGCGTCGCGCGCGCGAATGGCGGCCAGCAGATTGCTGGCGAAGCATCCTCCCAAAGCGACGAGCAGATACTCGCCGCCAAGCGGTCCGCGGTCCGCTCCGCCTTTCGCCGACGGTCGATCGACCAGAACGACGTGCGTCCGTGCCGAGGCCTGCATCGTCGAAGGACCGATTTGCTCAATTGAACCGTCAGCGTTGCCATCGCGAACCTCCTCCTCTTCTGCGCTATCATCAAGGATAACGGTCTTAGATGGACGAATTCCGATCTCGTCGTGATCTCGACGTTCCCGTCGGAAGCTGATGCGCAAATCGCGAAAGGCCTCCTGGACGGCGCCGGCATCGAATCGACTGATTCGAACCGACGATGCCGGCGGTATGTACCCGGGAATTGGGGCGCCGACCTGGTCGTCAGAGCCGACGACGTTCAGAAAGCCAACGACTTGCTGGGCCTGCCCGACCAGGGCGCGCAGTAAGCGAAGGCACCTGCAAGCCGCCGCATCCCACCTGGAAGTGGGCCACTTCATGACATCCCCGGCGGCCGCCGGTTAGTAATTTCTTGTTCGGCTTATTCCAAGGACACCATCATGAGCACCGCGACATCCATCAGCCCCGCCAGCGTTTGCGCGCAGGATCCGGCCACAACGGCCGACAAACAGGTGCAAGACCTCGTCGCCAAGGCACGAGTGGCGCAGGCTGCGTTCGAGTCGTTTTCCCAGGAGCAGGTGGACGCAATCGTCAAGGGGATCGGCAAGTACGTCTACGACAACGCTGAGATGCTGGCCCGGACTGGCCGTCGACGAAACAGGCATCGGCGTCTACGAGGACAAAGTCCTCAAGAACAAAGGCAAGGCCCGCATCATTTGGAACAACCTCAAGGACAAGAAATCGCGCGGTGTCATCGGCGAGGACCCAGAAACCAACCTCGTGTTCGTGGCGAAGCCGATGGGGGTGGTCGGAGCGGTGACTCCGGTGACGAATCCCATCGTCACGCCGATGTGCAACGCCATGTTCGCGATCAAGACGCGGCAACGCGCGTCATTTTCGCGCCTCATCCAAAAGCCGAGAAGTGCACGCAGCTGCTGACCGACGAATTCATGAAGGTCGTGAAGGCCAACGGCGGCCCCGACAATCTCGTTCAGATGGTGCGCAACGGATCGATCGAAACGACTCAGGAACTGATGAAGGTCGTCGACGTCGTCGTCGGCGACCGGTGGCGGGGCGATGGTGAAGGCCGGCATACTCGTCCGGCAGGCCGTCATTCGGCGTCGGAGCCGGTAACGTGCCGGTGATCATCGATCGCGACGTCAATCTCAAGGAAGCCGCCGAGAAGATCGTCGCAGGCGCGTCGTTCGACAACGGGATCATCTGCTCGCACGAACAGTTCGTCCTGACTCCTGAAGAGCAGCATTGAAGCGACTGTCGAGTCGTTCCAGGCCACCGGCAAGGTATGGTTCACCGAGAATGAGAGCCAGGTGCAGAAGTTGCGCGAGGTGGTGTTTCCGGGCGGACGCCTGAACAAGGACGTCGTCGGAAGGTCCTGCAAGGACATTGGAGCGATGGCGGGCATCGACGTTCCTGAAAGCGCGCGGATCATCCTGCTGCCCGCCAAAGGCGCCGGGACCGAGGATGTGCTGGCGAAGGAAAAGCTCTGTCCTGTCGTGGCTATCATGCCTTACAAGACATTCACCGAAGCCGTGGCGAAGGCCAAGGCCAACCTGCTCGGTGGAAGGGGCGGGACACTCCGCGGCGCTGCACTCGAACAACGAGTCCAACATCCGATCGGCCGGCGTGGCGCTACCGGTGAGCCGGCTCGTGGTCAATCAGCCATGTGCGTTCACGGCTGGTGGTTCTCTTACCAACGGCCTCGCACCAACGACCACTCTTGGCTGCGGTTCATGGGGCGGCAATTCGATTTCCGAGAACCTCGACTACAAGCACTTGATGAACGTGTCCCGCATCGGCAAGGTCATCACCGGCAAGAAGGTTCCGACGGACGCCGAGATCTGGGCGTAAGCGCGGCACGGAAGGAGTCGGCGCCGCCTGCGGGCGCTTCGGCTACATCGGCGACGTAAACAAGAGATTTCAGGCCGCCGAAGTCGTAGCTCAGGCCGATGTGGCCGGTCACGAACCGCTCGTTGACCAGGTTGTTCGGGTCGTTGGTCCACGTCACCGACACCGGAATTCTCCCGCTCTTCCCACCGGGATGGCGGCCGACGCGCCGATCCTCCAGACGCTCTTGCGATCCGGAAGGGACGCGACGTCGTTAACCGGGAACCTTCCATCGCCGTTCACGCTCACTTCGATGCCACGACCACTGACGATCGCGTTCTGCGCCAGGGTCGCGCTGATACCGAACACGAAGGACAAGTCTCTCAGCTTGACCGCGGGCCCCGACGGAAGCGCGGCTTCGACCGAGGCGAACGTGAAGTCGAGCGTGGCATCGGCCGCGCCGAGCGGCAGATCGGCGAGAGCGCCGGCCGGTACTTGTTCATCCCGCTTTCGTTGGAGTTGACAAGTGCTGACCGGCCACCTTGACGCTCACCTGGCCGATCGGCTGATTCTCTCCTTGAGTCTTTCGATGACGGCCCCGAATTGCCCGTTCAGCGACTGGGCGAGAACGGGAGCGTCGGCGGCAGGCAGCGGATCGAGCGTAACGGCCAGCGCGCGAGATTTGACCGATCGCGCCGGCCTGGCTCATCAGGGCCACCATTTTTCGGCGCGCGCGGTCGCGATCGCCGAATACGCGGAACTTCACATCCCACGCAGATGACATCGAATACCTTAGTCGAAATCGGGAACCCCGAAAATCCGGTAATCTCGCCTTTCGGGAGCTGCGCCCCAAAGGTGAAGCTTCCGCCCACCGAGCGCAGTGCTCCCATCTGGCGGTAGATCCCGGGTTGCGTGTAGACGTCGGGATCCCCGGCGCGTAACAGCGCAAGAGCGTTGAGATTCACGGTCACCGCCGACTGGTCGGTCGAAAAGATGTTTTTCGCGTCCGCCGCAAAGCGCGATCAGATCGGTGAAACCGCTTCGTTCGAGCCGCGCACCGGCAGCCGGATTCGTCAGCCCGCCGTTCACAGTCTTAGCGAGCTTGGCCTCGGGAATCTGCTTTGCCGTTTCGTTGACCAGCCGCCGGCACTCGTCGGGGTTGTCGAACCGTGTCGTCAAACCATCGGTCGCAGCAGCCGGGCGGCAATTTCGTCGTAAACCGCACGCGATTCTTCTGGAGTCAGCGCCGTCCCGTCGCGCCGCTTGAGGCTGATCTCGTCAGCCACGAGATCGCGCCTCTGTCGGACATCGTCGAAGACCTTCTTCCAGGCATCGGCGAGGGCCTTCTCGGCACTTTCAGTGGTGGCCGCAGGTGTCGTTTGAGCCCAGGCTGCCGGCAGTGGAACGACGAGCACGCTCGCCGCGAAGACGATCGGCAGGAACCATCGAGCGCCGCAGACTCGACCCATGTTTCCCCCTCGTTCGGACCTCTTATTCCACAACGAGGAATGCCACGCCGACGCTGTGGTCCTGATCCTTGTTGGCTTCCGAACGTGATTCGAGGACGACCTTCGGGCGGTTGTCAATCTTGATCGTGATCTCGTGCTTCCACCCCTTCAGCACGTGAGCGAACGCCCAACCCAGCCGCTTGGCGCCGGGCTGGAGCGGATCGATCAACTCACTGCGGTTCACCAGGCTTTTGATGACGGTCTGGCCGGCGTAGGCGACCGTATAGGGGATCGTCATCTGGGACACTTCTGACGCTGACGCGGACGGTCGAGTCCGGTGCCGCCTTCAACACCGGAACGTCGCCGAGAACCTTTTTCAAGTCGGCCGCGATGGACATGGGAACCTCCAGATGGAGCGACGAGGCCGGGGTGGCGATGTGGCGAAGCGTCAGCCGAGCTTCAGCAGTCTCGCGGCGTTTCCGCCCAGAATCGAGACCTGTTCCTCGGCGGTCAAGTCAGGTGTCTGCAGCACCGTATCGACCGGTGTGGTGCTCGCGATTGGAAAGCCGAAGTCCGTGCCGATGACGATCTGGCTGGCTCCGGCGGCGGTGACGAGATTCCGAACGTTCTGTGGGCTGTAGACGAGCGAATCGAAGCTTACAGCTGCGGACCTCGCAGGTATCGCTCGGCTTCTCTTGGCCTTCTGGCAGGGGGCCTGCAAGGCGTGACAGTTGTCCGAGCGGCCGATGTGCGAGGCCAGAAATCCGCCGCCATGCGCGGCCACGATCTTCACGCCCGGGAACCGATCGAGGAAGCCTTCGAAAATCATGTGCGAGAGTGCGACGGTCGTATCCAGCGGAAAGCCGATGTTGTTGCCGAGCGCCCCTGACCATCGAGCCGCTTCGCCCCATCCTCCCAACCCGCAGGGTGCACGAAGACGATCGTCCCGAGCTCCTCTGCGCGTTTCCAAAACGGGTCGAGCTTGCGCATTCACCAGCTTTCGCCGCCATTCACGTTGGCGCCGACGATCACGCCACGCAGGTTGAGCTTGGCAACGGCGTCGTTCAGCTGCTCGACCGCGAGCTCTGGCGCCTGCAGCGAGACGTTGCCGAGCCCGACGAACCGATCGGGGTGCGCGGCGCAGATCTCGGCGATCTTCTCGTTCTGCATCTTCACCGATTCGTGCGGCAAGGTCGGGCGTCGTGAGCACAGGAATTGACTGGGATGGACGCTGATCACGTGGACGTCTATCCCCTGGCGATCCATCTCGCGGAACCTGCGCTCGATCGTCGCGGCGTCCACGGCCATCGGCCCGTTGCCCAGATTGGCCATCGCACGATCGACTTGAGGCAGATCCTTGACGAGCGGCCAGGCCTCCTGAATGAAGACGTGGCTGTGCATGTCGATGGTCCGGATCGTCTCGCCGCCAATCGTCACCCGCCGCCGGCTGCTCGCCGTTTCGAGCCGCCAGCGCTGTCGGCCGCACGAACGCCTCGCATCGGCAGAACAGAACCCACCGCCGGCGGCAGCCGTCGAACGCAAGGAATCGGCGTCGATCACTCGTCATGGCGGGTCGATCTGATACCCTCCCCTCTTCACCGCGAACCCACTCCGATTTCTCTAATGTTTGCAGTATGATCGGGCCTCAGAACGGTTGAACTGATTTTGGGAGGAGCCGTCGTTGAGGAAAGGCCTCATCGCTTACCTCGCGGAGTTGCGTCGCCTTTTTGACATTTGCGGCTCGCCACCCGCAGGCCTCCCGCCCAGCAGTCCGCATTTCCAGCTAACCCGACAGGCGCTTCACCAACAGGCGCTGATCGAGCAAGTATTGCGTCACCTGCCACAACCAGCGAGCCAAGACAGGCGGACTCGTTCTGGGAAGGCATGGACGTATCCGACGCCTCCGGCCGGCCCCGAGGTTTGGGAAAAGGTCATCCGCAAGGTTCGTGGCGGGATGATGCCTCCGGTCGGCATGCCGCGTCCCGACAAGGCGGCGCTTGACGGGTCTCGCGTCGTATCTCGAGATCGTCGATCGACGCGGCTGCAGCCGCTGCGTCCCAATCCCGGCCGCACTGTCCTCCATCGTCTCAACCGCGCGGAATACGGCAACGCGCTGCGCGATTTCCTCGCGCTGGACGTCGACGTCACCTCGCTGCTGCCTCCCGACGACAGCAGCGTACGGCTTCGACAACATCGGCGACGTGCTCGGCGTCTCGCCGGCGCTGATGGAGCGATACCTGTCGGCCGCATGGAAGATCAGCAGCCTCGCCGTGGGCAGTCCGAAGATCACGCCGACGATCGAAACCGTTCCGCGTTCGATCGGCGATCTGTCGCAGGACGATCACATCGAAGGCCTGCCGATCGGGACACGCGGCGGAATCCTGATTCGCTACAACTTTCCCGGTCGACGGCGAGTACGTGATCAGGCCGCGGCTGCTACCGGGAAACGGTCAACATCATTCGCGGCCTGGAAGTCGCCGCACGATCTCGAAGTCACCTTCGACGGCGAGCGCATCCTGCTCGCGCGGTTCGGCGGCGCCAGGACGATGAAGTCGCCAACTATCTCAACCCGACAGTCGGCCGGCGACGAGCTCGAGAAGCGCTTTCAGGCCAGACTGCCGGTGAAGGCCGGCCCGCACGCGCTCGGTGTCGCGTTCCTGAAGAAGAGCTCGGCGCCGACCGTCGAACTCCTGCAGCCCTTCCTGCGCGAGCGCGATCGATCCGATCACGCCGGTCGGCATCCCCGAGGTCGACAAGGTCACGATCGAGGGGCCGTTCAACGTCACCGGGCCGGGCGACTCGCCCGAGCCGCCGGCGGATCTTCACGTGCAGGCCCGGCGCCGAGCTGGCGGCAGACGCCACTTCGCCGTGCGCGCGGACCATCCTGACGACGATCGCCCGCCGCGCATATCGCCGGCCGGTCACCGACAGCGAGCTCGACCGCCTGATGGGCTTCTATCGAGAGCGAGCGCGCAGGAGGCGCGTCGTTCGACGCGGGAATCGAGAACGCGCTGGCGTTCGTGCTCGTCAGCGCCGCAGTTCCTGTTCCGCTTCGAGCGCGACCCTGACAACGTCGCCGCCGCACCGGCGTGTTCGCATGACCGATCTGCGAGCTGGCGTCGCGCCTGTCGTTCTTCATCTGGAGCAGCATCCCCGACGATCAGCTGCTCGACCTGGCGATCGCAGGGCAAGCTGCGGAATCCAGCCGTGCTCGAACAGCAGGTCAAGCGGATGCTCGCCGACGAGCGCGCGCGCGCGCTCGGCAGCAACTTCGCGGGCCAGTGGCTGTATCTCGCGTAATCTGAAGAGCCTGCGTCCGGACGAGGATGTCTTCCCGGACTTCGACGACAACCTGCGGCAGGCGCTGCAGCGCGAGACGGAGCTGCTCTTCGAGAGCGTCGTGCGCGAGGACCGCAGCGTCGCTCGACCTGCTGACGGCCGACTACACGTTCGTGAACGAGCGCCTGGCGCGTCACTACGGCATCCCGAAGCGTTTACGGCGACCAGTTCCGCCGCGGTCGCCGTCGCGCGACGAGGTCGCGCGAGGGCCTTGCTGGGCACGGCAGCATCCTCGACGCTGAACTCGTATGCGCAACCGCACGTCTCCGGTGACGCGCGGTAAATACGTGCTGACCAACATTCTCGGCACGCCGCCGCCGACCGCCGGCCAACGTGCCGCCGCTCGACGAGAAGCCGGGCAAGCCGCTGACGATGCGCGAGCGGATGGAAGAGCACCGGAAGAATCCAGCGTGCGCCGGCTGTCACAAGCTGATGGATCCCGATCGGCCTCGCACTCGAGAACTTCGACGGCGATCGGCCGCTGGCGCGACGACCGACGGCGGCCTGCGCATCGAGCGCGTCGAGCACGCTCTGGGACGGCACGGAGGTGAGCGGCCCGGCCGGGCTGCCGTCAGCGATCGTGAGCCGGCCTGAGCAGTTCGCGCGCACCGACGACCGGAGATGCTGCTGACCTACGCGCTCGGACGCGGCCTTGAGCATTCCGACATGCCGATCGTGCGCGCCATCGTGTCGGGACGCAGGCGCCGGCAGAACTATCGCTTCTCGTCGCTGGTCGCTCGGCATCGTCAGCAGCGTGCCGTTTCAGATGAAGGCGACGCGGATGGAAGAATCGAAAACGGAGCGGTCGCATGCGATGCGATCTGAGATGTCGAGAAGTGGTGATCTGAGAATGCGACGGAGAGGTTCCGAAGCATCGGCAATCGACCAATGCTCAGATTCACATCATCTTCAAATGCCGGAGACGCTGATGCTACCACGAAGCACCTGTCGCGCCAGGCGTTCATTCGACGGCGGCGTCGGGCGCGACGTTCGCTCTGCCGTTCTCGACGCGATGGTGCCGGCGCAGACGCCGCTGGCCAGAACTGGCGGCGGCGCCGATCCAGCGCTTCGGCTTCATCTACGTCCCGCACGGCTCGATCATGAAGGACTGGACGCCGGCGCAGGAAGGCACGGGCTTCGAGTTCTCGCCGATCCTCAAGCCGCTCGAAGCGTTCCGCGATCAGTCTCACGGTGCTGACGCAACCTCTCCAACAACGGCGAGAACGGCCACTCGGTCAGCACGGCGATGTGGCTGAGCGGAACGTTCCCGCCGAAGGGCAGCCGTCATCCGGCTGAACACGACCGTCGATCAGATGATCGCGCAGCACGTCGGGCAGGGAACGACGTTCCCGTCGATCGAGCTGGCGACCGAGGATCATTCGAGCCATCTCGGGAGCTGCGCCGGCGATTTCCTGCTGCTCGTATACGAGCACGATCTCGCTGGCGTCGACGCCACGCAGCCGCTGCCGATGGAGATCAACCCGCGCGTCGTGTTCGAGCGGATGTTCGGCGGCGACGCGCGCGACGCCAGGCGAGCGGCGCGCGCGTCTGGATCGGAACACCAGCATCCTCGACGCCATCGGCGAGAGCGTCGCCGACCTGCAGCGCGGCTCGGCCCGCGCGATCGCGCGCAAGCTCACCGAGTACCTCGACAACGTGCGCGAGATCGAGCGGCGGATTCAGCAGGCCGAACAGCAGCGCGACCGAGACGCTGCATCGACGTGCCGCCGACGCCGATCGGCGTCCCGGAGTCGTGGGAAGAGCACGTCAAGCTGATGTTCGAGCTGATGGCGCTCGCCTACCAGGGCAACCTGACGCGCGTCGTCGTCGTTCATGATGGCGCGCGAGCTGAGCACGCTCAGCTATCCGCAGATCGGCGTGGCCGACGGCCACCATCCGGTGTCGCACAACAACGGCGTGCCCGAGCAGGTCGCCAAGAAGGCCAAGATCGACATCGTATCACCTCGAGCTCTTCGGCGCAGTTCCTCGACCGGCTGCAGGTCGACGCCGGACGGCGACGGCAACCTGCTCGATCACTCGCTGTTCCTGTACGGCAGCGGCATGAGCAACGGCAACCTGCACGCTCACGACAACCTGCCGATTCTTCTGGCCGGCGGGCGCCGCGGGGCGGCTGAAAGGCGATCGTCACCTGAAGTTCAAGGCGAACACGCCCGCTGTCGAACCTGATGATCGCGGTTGCTCGACAAGGCCGGCGTGCCGACCGAGAAGTTCGGTGAGAGCTCGGGGACGGGTGGAACTCTAGTCGCAGAACTGTAGAATTGAGCAACGTATAGGAAGCTAAGAGCTGACAGCTGCAGCTGACAGGTCGAACGTACGGATGCGCGGTCGAGCCGGATATTCGGACTTCTGCGTCGCCCTATCGATCGCAGTCTGCGACTTGCGCGGCCGCGACGTCGGCGACGCGCGCCTCGCCAGCGCGATGAAGAACCGCGACAAGGTCGCGACGCGCGCGCTGCTCAAGCAGCGCGCCGACGTGAACGCTCCAGACGCCGAAGGGATGACGCGCGCTGCACTGGGCGGCGCATTGGGACGATCTCGATACGGTCGAAGCTGCTCGCTGAACGCCGGTGCGAACGCGAAGGCCGCCAATCGCTACGGCGTGACGCCGCTGCACGAAGCCGCCACCGTCGGCAACGCGCCGATGATCGAGGCGCTATTGAAGGCCGGCGCCGATCCCAACGCGACGTTTGGCGAGGGCGAAACGCCGCTGATGACGGCGGCGCGAACCGGCAACGTCGACGCCGTGAAGATGCTGCTCACGTTCGGTGCGACGGTGAACGCCCGCGAGAGCCTGGCGCGGGCAGACGGCGCTGATGTGGGCCGCTGCCGAAAATCACGCGGCCGTCGTCAAGCTGCTCATCGAGTCGGGCAGACGTGAACGCGCCGCATCGGTGCACTACGAGTTTCCCGAAGCTGACCGGCGGCAACGGCGGCATCATCCACGATCGGCCGGAAGGCGGCGTCTGACGCCGATCTTCTTCGCCGCCCGGCAGGGCGCCACTCGAGTCGGCCGGACCTGCTGGTCGGATGCCGGGCGCCGACCTCGAACGCACCGGAGCCGCAATGCGGCTTCACGCCGATGCAGACGGCGATCTTCAACGGCCACTACGATCTCGCGGCGCGCCTCGTCGAGAACGGGCGCGGACGTCAACGACGGCTCGCGTACACCGCCATCGAGATGCGAAACCTGGCGACCTACAGCAACCGCGCCGAATCCGCCCGAGACAAGACCGACGAACTCGAGCAGCCTCGACGTCATCAAGCGGCTGCTGGCGCGCGTGCGCCGATCCGAACCGCGCCTACGCGAGAAGATTCCGCCGCGCGCCAGGCCCAGGGCGACATCGTCGTTACGCCGGAGCGCGACGTCGCTCTATTTCGGGCGACGAGAGCCACCGGACCTGACCACGGTCGCGCCTGCTGCTCGAGCAAGGGCGCCAACCCGTCGCGTGGCGCATCAATGGACGGCTCGACGCCGCTTGATGCGTGGCGGCCGGCATGCGGCGCGCGGCGCATCGGCGACGAGGAGTTCGTGGAGAAGGCTGCCCGGGCCGATCTTCGCTCGACGCCGCCAGAGATGCTAACGGTGGAGGCGAGCGCCGACGTGAACACGGCCACCTGATGCTGGAAACACGGCCATGCACTATGCCGCTCGCCGGCGCCACGCGCATCGTTGAATACCCCGCCGCACAATCGGCGCCAACCTTGAGGTGAAAAACAAGCAGTGGGAAAGACTCCGCTTCGACCTGGCCCGCCAGAGCATTGCGGCGGTGATTCGGAAATACATGGGCGTCCCTTCGCAGCAGTAAGGTCATCAAGCATCTGACGCGCAGCCGCCGCCTGGCGTCCAGTCCCAACACAATTGCCGCGTCAGGTCTGAATCGGCCTGTAAAGATCGGTCGTTGCGCAAGATGATGATGCCGGGCGATACGCTATGATAATTATCGTATATCATGGCGAAGCAGGCAAATTTCCGTGACGTTGGGCACCGACAACATTGGCCTTTGCGCCGAAGGCCTCGGTCGGGGGCGACCGGAGTTCGGAGCGTCAGCGAACTGCTGATCGGCTTGTGACCGAGGCGCGCCAGAGCAAGCGAGTTGGACCGTCGCGCTCGGTCGTCGGCACGATCGGACATTCGATGCCTCGGACCCCTTGCTTACCAAGGCCGACGCCACCGTAAGCAGGTTGTTCGAAACCTCTGTCGGTCGTCCGATCCTCCTGCACGAAGGCCGGGCTCGTTATCGGGTTCGACCAAAGCGAAAACGCCGTGGCTGACCCGCAGGCAGCGGTGACCGATACACACCCTCTGGTGTTCCAATGCCGCGGGCGGCGGGCGACTCCGGCAGCCGCGCCGCCGCTTGTTCGAGCGCTTTCGTGAGCGCCGCGAGGCCATTCTCTCTTACGCAATTTCCCAGCGCATGGGAGTGCACCCGCTGCACGCGTGGCGCGTATCAACCTGCGCCGGGCGCGTCCGGGCGTTTTTCGACGATCTGTTCAGCAATCCGGCGTATCAGCCGCTGGACCCTCACACCCGACCAGATTTTTGCGGCCGACGACCTGAAGCGATTTACTGCCGGGCGATCCGTTCGACGGCCTGATCGTAGCGGCCGCCCAATCCGTGGGCCTGCCACTGTCACGCGCGACGGCGATATTCGCGAGTCCGGCGCTGCACTGTCCTCTGGTGATTTGGCCAACATGGCTGTTACACCAGGCGATATCAAGGCTCACTTTACGCGCGAACACCTCGACGATGCTGAGCGCGCTGGTGGTCGGCACGACCCGAACAGCCAATCCCGCTGACTGAACAGTGCGGCGCAATTTTCGTGCGTTCTCTTTTGCCGCGGACGGCAACCATCATCTGAATATCCAACAGCTTCCCATTCGCGATGGTTGCCAGGCGCGATCACCGGATCGGCGACCGGGTGAATTCTTCCCTCTCGTTCATGGCCCGGCGGCGGTTCGTTGAGGATCCTGTGACGCAATTCTCATCCGTCCCAGTTGTGGAGGATGGCGCTTCAGGATGTGGGCATCGCTTCGCCGTCCGGAACCGACTCGAAGCAAATCGCCCGATTCGAAAGCGCACCCGGCTGGCAGAGTTGCGGGTGGTGACATGACGATCGTTCACTGCTCTGGCAGGTGACGGCAGGCAGATCGAACGGCACGCCTTTGAGGCTCCGGTTCTGGGCGAGGATGGTGGCGAGCAGACTTCCGTGGCCGCCCGCCACATCGACGAGCGTCCGGGATGCCAGCCGCCTGGTAGGTCTTCTTGAACGCCCGCGGCGATCGCCGGATTCTCGATGCCCGACAGGCTGGTCATCGCCTCGCCGAAAACCTTGAGGTCGTCTGGAGTAGATCTTCCAGGTAGTTGTAAAACGGCTTGCCGAAGATCCTGTCGAACCCGGCAGGTCTCCCGTCTGTAGCTGGCGTAGAGAAGCTGTTCCCACGTGCTGAGACGTGCTTCTCGACCAGCATCAACGCGAAGCCGTTCATCGAAGGCTGGACGTCCGTTCGTAGCGTGGCGCCGAGCGGCGTCAGCTTGAATCGCCGCCCCTTGATCTCCGCAAAGACGCCATGGCTCGCCAGCGTGCGAAGCGCCCGGTAAAGCAGTTGCGGTTGAACACCCGAGGCGTGCGAGTTGTCTCGGCGGTCCGCGGACCGTCTTTGAGAAGGTCGGCCAGCTTGAGTTTCGACGCAACGTAAATCAGGCGCGAGACCCAATGGCCGGCGATCGATCGCGCATTGCAGACTGTGGTGAAAGTTTCTTTTGGGCATGGTTGAGTTTGGAATAGTAAGGGAATTCAGACAGCAGTTCGAAGCGAGCCGAGGATGCCCAACATCGGCAGACCCCCTTGTGACGAAGGCGCCATCCGGAGCGCCGTCTCGGATCGGACCCACTCCCTCCAGCGGAGACCGGGTTCTGGCGGCGACGATTCTCGGGTCGAGCATGTCGTTCATCGACGGGACCGTCGTCAACGTCGCCCTTCCAGCGTTGCAGTCGACGTTCTCTGCCACATTGACCGACTGCAGTGGGTCGTCGAAGCCCTAGTGCGCTGTTCGCTCGCGGCCTTGCTGCGCTGGCGATCGCTCGGCGACCGTACGGCCGCCGCAAGATCTTCCTTGATTGGGGTGATCACTCTTCGCGCGCCGCATCGGCGTGGTGTGGCGTCGCCGCAACGATTGGTCAGCTCGTACGTCCGCCCGCTGGCGCCCAGGGCGTGGGCGCTGCCCTGCTGGTGCCAGCAGCCTCGCGCTGATCAGCGCGTCCTTCCCCGCAGAAGAGCGCGGGCGGGCGATCGGCACCTGGTCTGGCTTCACGGCAATCGACGACGCGCTCGGTCCTGTCCTCTGGGGATGGCTCGTTCAGCACGCATCGTGGCGATGGGTGTTTTTCATCAATCTTCCGATAGCGCTGGTGGTCGTGGCCATCACGGCGTGGCGGATCCCGGAAGCCCGAAGCCCCGGCGCGCATCCTCGACTGGATTGGCCGCGGTGTTGTGTTGACGACGTGTGGGCTTCAGCGGAGTCGTGTTCGCCCTCATCGAATCCGCGCCGCTGGCCGGTGTCCTTGGCGGCTCGCCTTGCTAGATCGCCTTTTCTCGTCCTCGAGGGACGCTCGTCCACTCCGATGCTCCCGCTCGGGTTGTTTCGATCCCGAGACTTTGCCGGCGCCAATCTGTTGACGTTGTTTCTTTACGCTGCGCTGAACGGCGTCCTCTTCATCTTCCCTATGAACCTGATTCAGGTTCAACGCTACTCCGCGACCGAAGCCGGTGCCGCGTTGCTGCCGTTCATCCTGTTGATGTTCGTGCTGCCTCTCGCTGGTCGCGGACTCATGCAGCGCTACGGCGCGAAGGGACCGCTCGCCGTGCGGGCCCCTGATCGCCGCGGTCGGGTTCGCCCTGTTCGCGAGAGGACATGCGCATTGGCGGTTCGCACTGCGGACGACGTTCTTTCCGGCGGTGGTGGTCCTGGGCAGCGGAATGGCCACGAGTATGGCGCCGCTTACGACCACGGTGATGAGCTCCGTCTCGCAGAGCCGGGCTGGAGTGGCGATCGGGGCATCAACAAGCGGTCTCGCGCGTCGCCGGCCTCCTGGCAATAGCCGGGCTCGGTCTGGTGTTCCTCACTGTGTTCAACCGCTCGCTGGATCAACGATTAGAGGCGTTGACGCTGCCGCCGGCCGTTCGGGCCGAAATCGACGCTCAGCGGCCCAACCTCGCCGCTGGCGGCGACCAGCGACAGCCGAGGCCGCAAGGCGATCGAAGAGTCCGTTCGTCAGCAGCTATCGGTTCGTGCTGTGGATCGCGGTGGCGCTCGCCCCGCGAGCTCGGCCAGTGCGGCCGGCTAATCGCACCGCGGGACAGCTCGGGACGAGGCGCGTGATGTCCGAGAAGAACGGCGAAACTGAGCTCGTTGCGGTCAGCGGCCGCGAGGTATCGGTCTCGAATCCAGACAAGGTGTTGTTTCCGCAGGCTGGCCACACCCAAGCGGGACCTCGTTCGGCACTACCTGTCCGTGGCCGATGGCGCTCGCGCCGCAGGGAACAGGCCCAACGTTCTCGTGCGCTATCCCAACGGCGTCGGCGGCGAGTTTTTCTATCGAGAAACGGCTCCGCGAGCCCGTCCTTCCTGATCGACGTGGTCTCGCTCCACTTTCCATCCGGTCGCACAGCCGAGGAGGTCGTGCCGCGGGATGCGGCAGCCCTCGCCATGGATGGCCAACCTCGCGTGCCTCGAGCTGCATCCGCATCCGGTGCGCGCCGACGATCTCGATCATCCCGACGAGCTGCGCGTCGATCTCGATCCGGTGCCGGGCGTCGCCGTGGACGTCAGATCCGCGAGGTCGCCGCGCGTCGTGCGCGCGACGCTCGACGACTTCGGGCCTCGTCGGCTGGCCCAAGACGTCGGGCTCGCGCGGCATCCACGTCTACGTGCGCATCGAGCGGCGCTGGACGTTCGACGAGGTGCGCCGCGCGCGCGCTCGCGCTGGCGCGCGAAGTCGAGCGGCGCGCGCCCGGCGCTCGCGACGAGCAAGTGGTGGAAGGAAGAGCGCCACGGCGTCTTCCTCGACTACAACCAGAACGCGAAGGACCGCACCGATCGCGAGCGGCGTATTCGGTGCGGCCGACCGCCGACGCGCGCGTGTCGGCGCCGCTGACGTGGGACGAGATCGACGCCTGCGAGCCGGCCGACTTCACGCTGGCGACGATGCCGCAGCGTTTCGCGGAAGTTGGCGACCGGCATGCCGGCATCGACTCGAGCATCCGTGCTCGCTCGACCGGCGCTGCTCGAGCTGTCGGCGCGGCAGGAGCGCGAGGGCCTGGGCGACGCGCCGTGGCCGCCGCACTACAGAAGCAGCCGGGCGAGCCGGCCGCGCGTGCAGCCGTCGCGCCGGCGCACCCCGAAACACCCGCTGATCGAGATCGGACGCGCGCCGAGAAAGAGGACGCGCTCGCCGGCCTCGAGCGCTGGAAGGCTGCGCCATCCCGAGGCGGCCGCGCATCTCGGCGCCGGCCGACGTGCTCGTCGACGCGATGCGCGGCCGGTTTCGCACCTGGACGCGCATCCGCGTGAACCTGCAGCACGTGCCCGACGCGCTGCGGCCCGCTCAGGAAGCGCTCGATCCCGACCACACGCCCGACGACTGGAGTGGCGTCAGCGCGCGATTGCGCCGCCCCGAAGACCTTCTCGAGCTCGTAAGCCGTCGTGACCTCGAGCTGGTCGTAGCGGCACTCGCATCGGCTGCTTGTCGGGACCGCCAGCGCTGAAAGACAGCGCGCGTGGCGAAATCGCTGTGCCCTGCATGTGGTCGTATTTCTGACCTCGCAGACGCGCTCGATCCGCAGCGGTTCCCACGAAAGATCTCTTGCCGGCGCTCCATCGGCTCTGGCCGCCCGGGCATGCGCGTCATCTCGCCGCCGCCTGGCTTCAGCCCACTCGCGCCAGGGATGCTCTGTCAACGCGTCGCTCGTCGCAACGGTGCGAGCTCCACGACGAGCTCCTGCCGGCGCGGCCATCGTGAACGACGAAGTGACGCCCACGTGGTGAAGCGCTCCCGGCTGCGTCGTAGAGCCCGAGCAGCAGCGAGCCGACGCGCTCGTCCTTTCCGTCCTTGTGCCAGCGGAACCCCGCCACCACGCAGTCGGCCGTCCGCGCGTGCTTCACCTTGATCATCGCGCGCTTGCCGGGCTCGTACGATCCCATGCGCCGGCTTCGCGATCACGCCGTCGAGTCCCGCGCCTTCGAAGCGGTCGAGCCATTCCGACGCGACGCGCCGGATCGTCGCGTCATCGGCGTCAGGTGGATCGGGCGGTTCGACGCCGGCCAGCAGCTGCTCGAGCAGCAGCCCGGCGCTCGCGCTGCGGCGCGCGCGCGCAGATCGCGGCCCGTCGAGGGCCAATCGCGTCGAAGCGCGACGAACGCCGCCGGCGTCTCCTTCGGCGAGCTTGGCGACGCGCGACGCGGCAGGGTGAAGCCGCAGCTGGAGCGCATCGAAGTCGAGACCGCGCGGTGTCGCAATCACGATCTCGCCGTCGAGCACGCAGCCGTCGGGCAAGCGTTCCGAGAAACACCGTCGTGCAGCTCGGGAAAGTAGCCGATCGAGCGGGCGCAGGTCGCGGCTCTGGATGAACACCTCGCCGACCCGCGGCGAAAGACGATCGCGCGGAATCCGTCCCACTTGGGTTCGAACAGAAACCCCGCGCTCGCGGGCAGCTCATCGGCCAGGGCCGCAAGCATCGGTTCAATCGGAGGCTCAATCATCGAATGATGTTCTCAAATCAGGGTGCACAAGGTGCACCTTCTTCACGAAGATTGGGGTTGGTGTTACCCCGACGAGGTGATGCAAGAACTTCGTGCGGCGTGACGAGGCTCCGCACCGTCATGATCTGACGAATGGTCTGGAGGAACTGAGGACCCTCGATCGGCTTCGCGCAGTACTCGTTGTAGCCAGGGCGAGCGCTTTGGTGCGATCCTCTGAACGTGCGTAGGCGCTGACTGCGACGGCCGGAATTCCAACGTGCAGGCCTGACCCGGCGAATCAACTCGGTATCCATCGATGTCTGGCATCGCAATGTCCGCACGATCAGGTGCGTTCGCGAAGCTCTCCATGGTCCTCCAGCGCTGCCTTCGCGGAATCACACTGCACGACATGTGCGCCGCAACGCTCGAAGAGCGCAGCCAGCAGCTCTCAGCCGAGTCCCGCTGATCGTCGACAACGACGACGGTCGACGCCGTCCATCCGCAATTCGACATTGCGGTCTGAAACGGAGAGGTTGGGAGATGGCTGATTTCACGGCGACGTCGAACCGGCGGGAAGCCGCATGGTGACGGTGGTCCCGTGCCCAGCCCCATCGCCTGTGCGCGAGGATTTCGCCCTGGTGCTGCACTCGGAGGAGATGACGCGCGATCGCAAGACCGAGGCCGAGGCCGCCGTGTCTACGCGTGGAGCGGCTGTCGGCCTGCCGGAAGCGATCGAAGATGTAGGCAGAAATTCCGGCTCGATGCCGACACCGGAGTCCCGCACCTCGATTTCGATCGCATCACCTTTGCAGCGCAGCCGATTTCGCACGCGCCCGCCCTCCGGTGTGAACTTGATGGCGTTCGAGATCCACATTGCCAGGACCTGATGCAGTCGCTGGATCGCCCTCGATTGGTGGCATGTCTGCCGCGACCTTGGTCAGAGCGGACCTCTGCCCTTCGGCCACGGGCAGAAGACCGTTGGACGATGATGTCCACAGCTGCTGGCACGAACACGGGAACGCGTTCGATCTCGGGCTTTCCCGTAATGATGCGAGAGACGTCGAGGATGTCTTCGATCAGCTGTGCCCTGGAGTCTCGCGTTTCGACCGATGATGTCGATCGCCCGCCGCGTGCGTCGGTTGAAAGTCCTTCTGCGGCCTGGAGCATCTGAACCGCCAACCCAGGATCGCGCCCAACGGCGTCCGCAGCTCGTGCGAGAGCGTGGGCCAGGAAGTCGTCCTCGGAGGCGGCTGCGCTTCTTCGCGGCCGCCAGGCGCGCGCTGCTCGGCACTCCTTCCTGCCGCGTGACGATCATGCAGACTCCGGTCATCCCGGCGCGGCTGACGCGTCTTCGATGTCTTCGACGTGGCCTTTGCCTTCGACCCACCGTGAACCGTGCCGTCCGGCGCGACGTGATTCGGTAGACGCCCCACGTCGTGCGGCGCGCCGCGGGCGAGAGCGCACGCTTGATTCGAGGCAAGGACGCGTTCACGCCTTCCGATTTGCGGCGTGGATGGATCTCGGCGTTCGTAGCTCGAGGGTTCCGTCGAACGCCCCGGCGACAGACCGTGGATTCGTTCGAGGTTGTCCGACCACCGAAGCGTGTTCGGTCGCCAGCTCCGCAATCCGCACGTGCCCATCGAAGCCGCGTCGAGGGCGAACCGCGCAGCTGTTCCTCACTTCCGCCTTGCCTGCTCCTCGGTCTGGGTCCGCTCTGACCGCGAACGCGATTTGGGAGGCAATGATGCCGGACAGTTGGAGCTCGTCGGCAGTGAACGTGTGCGGCGCGTCGTAATACGGCATGAATTTGCCGATGACTCCACCAACGCTCGTGAGCGGGATGAACGCCATGGCCGCAATACCCTCGGCCTGAATGCGCCGGCAAATAGGGCGCGAGCGACGCATCCTTTGTGACGTCCGGTATGACGAGTGGCTCCGCATTCGCGCTGTCGGGTCTCCAGGGCGTATGGCCTTCAACCGCTTTTTCGATACGCCTCCGAGATGCCGCGGTGCGCTTTGAAGCGCATCACCCCATCGGGATCGAAAAGCAGAATTGACGAACGGGAGACACCGAGGCCCGTCGCTAGGGGCGTCCAGCGCAGGGGTGTAGATTTTCGTGGACAGTCCGCGTCCTACCGATCGCCCGCGTGGGAGATCCAGGCACACAGCAATCTGCGAGTTCATCGTTGCGAGCATCTCTTAGAGTTGGTGGCCGGGTGCGAAGAGTTCGATTGTACCCGCGACGGGCATCTCATGCATATCCGGGCGACGCCGTCATATCCGGAACCACGCTGGGCGCATGCCTTAACTCGTGGGCTATCCGCACTTATTACGGATGAGGTTAAGACATTTCCGTCAATCAACGGGATGAAAAACACCAGACCAGCGTATCCTGAAGTAACAGGGACGTAACTTGGCCACATTCACAAACCGAGCTTTTGAATCTTCCTCGCACGGAGCATCTCGTACGCTGTTTGACGATAGCGATTCACGTGCGGCGGCGGTGTCGGGGTTTGTGGCCGATGGCCTTCGCCAGGGTGATTCGTTGCTCGTAGTAACCACGCAGAGAACTGGAACAAAGTTGTACAGGCGTCTGCGTCTCTATCGGGGCGGCCTGGGGAAAAGGCCATGGAATCCGGTCAGCTCACCGTCCGGGACGCCGCGGCCGCGATGGCCTTATCTCATGCGCGACGGGCGGCCGGACCGGGACGTTTTCAACCAGACGGTTGCCACGCTGGTCAGCCAGTTGAATTCGCGCGATAGACATTTACTGTATCTACGGCGAGATGGTGGATCTGCTTGCAACCCAAGGCGACTATCGAAGCGCGCAGCAACTCGAGGAGCTCTGGAACGAGCTCGGTCGGCGGGAATCGTTGCACGCTCTTCTGCGGATATGCTGCGCGTGAACTACGGCGACCAGGCACGACCGAGGCGTTGCACAGATCTGTCGCGCCCATTCTCTGCGTGCGGTCGAATCCCCGTGATGTCCTGGGGACGTTTCCATCCACGCACACACCGCGCAGCCGGGAGCGCTCCGCAAGTCTCCCACTGAATCCTTTCCGTTGTTTTCAGCCTCCCGCTGAACGACGGTTATTCCCCAGAAACGCCGCACGCCAACCCTCTCGCTCGGTCGCGTATCGAGGTCGAACGGGCACGTTGCGCGGAGCTATCTGTGGCCTTAGCGCCGGGCCTTTGCGGCAGGAATCGCCAGGGAGCCGGTGTGCAGCGGAAGTGCACCAGCACGAGGGCCAGCGAGGCGATCCCAATCCAGCGACCGGGTCCCGATGCGAAGACGGATTGCCCCGCTGGGGAACAGCGAAGGCGAAGCGCAGGGCGAGCCCCGCCCAAGTTCGAGTCGCCGGGAGCGTGACGCTGTTGCGATTCCGGCGAAAGCCACCAGCGGGCAGATGCCCAGCGAGCCAGATCACGCGCGAGTGAACACATAGTTGACGAAAATCCCACCGCGAAAACCTCGCATTTTGACCTCGGCCGTCTGTCGCGCGTGGTGGCTTCGATGGCGGCGTCATGGTGCCAGCCGTAGACGAATTGGAAAGCCAGCAAGGCATGCGAGTGCCAGGGCAATTCCGGCGGTCCAGATAGTGCGCGCCAGGCGATCCAATTCTGGCTGCCTTCGCATCATGGCATCGCCGAAGCGTGCCCAAGCCACGGTTGCGAGGAGCATCGTGCCGCAATGCGGCTGCGAGTGGTGTCACAGGACCATGAGAGCGGCGAGGGTGAATGTCCCTACCGCCGCGATTCGGCAGGCATCATCGGCACGACCCATTCGACCAGTGTTTGATCGGTTTCAGCGGCAGCCCGCGGCGTTTTCCGACGACGGCAACCTCGCCCCAGGTCAGGCGTCCGTGGACACCGTACGGAATCACGCGCACGCGATTCGCCGAGCGTTCGACTTTGACCTCGACGAAGCTCTGAAAGAATGGCGCCACGTTGTAGTCGAAGCAGCGCCGAGAGCCATTCGGCCGAGAACGGCCACGCGGCGAAGCGCCGCGTCCACCACCACGCCGGCCGCTTCCACCACGGCGTGCGTCGCGTCGATCTTGCCGGTGACGGCCGCGTCGGTCGGTAGTACGCCCAGTCGCTCGTTGGTGCGCGCGCCGGCCAGGCGAGCGACGTCCCGAAGCTGAGATACGCTCCCCCGCCGCCGTTGACGAAGTAAGTAGTGAACTGTCGGCGATCCAGCGGGCGCCGCGTTGGCGTAGTGCATCGAAGTCGTGGTGTCGCCCGCCATCGCGATCGTGACGCCGCGACGAAGCAACAAGCTCCTTGAGACTCGTGAACGCCGCGTCGCCTTCCGTCGCGTCGTGGCCGCCGGCGTAGAACGGATGACCGACGACCGCCATGGTGAACTTCGCCGGCGGCGCGATCGAGTGCACCGTTCAGCCAGGACGCCTGCTCGTTGTCGATGGTCTGCAGAACGCCCGTGTCGATCGCCATGAGCGCAAAGCGATCGGTCTGAACTCGAAAAACGGCGCGCGCTGAAACCCCGTCGGAACGTGGTAGGCCTGGCGCAGCCGTTCGGCTTCGCGGATGAGACCCTCGATCCGGCCGTCGGTCGTGCTCGTCGCAGCGCAGGTCGGCCTCCGCCCTGGCGCGGATGCTGCTCGCGCGGCGTCGGCCTGCAGAAAGGTCGACGGCGAACGCTTCGAGCGCATCGTACCAATCATGATTGCCGGGAATGGCGTACACCGGCCTGGTCACGCCCTTGAACGGCAGCCAGAACTTCGCCTCGTAGTCCTTCATCGCGCCGGTCAGGGTACACCACATCGGAGGAGATGACGACGAAGCGCACGTCCGGCTGGTTCGCGACTGACAGGAGCACGATCGCGAAGCACGTGCTGCGATGCATCTCCCTCACCCGTGTCGCCGATGACGATGAACGAGAAATCACCCGTCGCTGACGCCGGGAGGCTCTACGGCAAACGGCAGTCGACGATCCGCGACTGCCGTCACTGGCGAGCACTGCGCGAACCATCGCGGCCCGCCACTCGTCGGTCCGCGACTCCGCCCAGGAATTCCACATCCCGGCCGCCCAGTTTTCGGTGTCGAGATTACCAGCTCATGCCCCACACCGGGACGGTGGCCGCGAGGATCGCGGCAATTGGAAGCCCGCTCCGAAGCCCGCGGGTCAGTGCCGCCGGAATCGAGAAGCGCATCTCACGCATCCGGATCGCAGACAACATCCGCCAGCGAAGCCAGGCGCCGGACAGGCGGGCGATCCACCCGTCAGGTGCAGCGCGCATGTGCCCGAATGTGCCAGCGCCACACGCGCCGCTCGATCCAGCGGGTCGGCCCGACGCCACATCAGGAACACGGGATTCATCACGAACAGTCCGGAAGATCACGGCGATGAGCATGTCGCCAAGGACGGCGACGCCGGGCGACATGAGGCCGAGGAATGTCAAGTCGCGTGCTCATCCGCCCGATGTGAATGGCGAAGCAGCGTGGCAATGAAGGCGACCGTCCAGCCGCGATCGCTCGGCGCGCGATGCGCTCCTCGGCGGCGCTGATCTCGGCGGTCATGGCGACCGCCTCGGGTTCGTCCGACAGCCCGAGCTCGGCTGACGACATCGTGTCGTCGGCGTCGCTGTCGGTGTGAATGGGCGCCGTGCCGATGCTCCAGGCGATGCCGAAAATCCGAAGCGCGCCGGCAATCGTGACGACCCACGTCAGACCATCCCGCGCGAGCGGCCGCAACGGCATCCATTGCCAAAGCGCGCTGCCAACGCAGAAAAAAGCGGCGTTCTCTCGGCACCGGTCGCCTTGTGAAGGACTCGCACGGCGTATCGCCCAACCCACTGCGTCCAAAGCGAACCAACCGGCGACGAGCCGGGGCATCGGCCGCGACGAACGGCGTTGATCAAAACAACGCGATGATCATGCTGGTAATGAACTGCGCCGACCGTCGCCTGCCGGCGTGTCGGCGGTCGATCGCGAAGCGCGTGGAGTCTTCGATGGCCGCGGCGACGAAACGCCCCGGCGCGTGCTGCCGGGAACTCGGCGCGGCTGATTGGCGTCAGAGCGCCACGAGTGCGAGCCCCAGGGTCACAGCAGCCAGGGTGGTGACGCGGGCCGGTCGGTCAGGATCGATCTCAGCGAACCCAGGCGCGCCATGGTCACGGGGAGAACCACGTCACAACCGGCCTTCAAAGCCTGATGTGGCGGGCGCTCCCATACCGCTCGAGGCCACGAGCTACGGCGAGGTGTCTCGCCGCGGCGCGAAGCGCGGAGGCAGACGAACCTACGAACGCGGGGCGCCCGCGCCCACAATCTTGAACACCAAACAATGTGATTCGCGCGACCTATAATCGCTAGGCGACGTGATCAACGATCACCCAACAGCCAATTCGGCCCCGGGATTGGCGGTGGTCTCTCGAAAGCGGATCGGCTCGCCTTTCGGCTCGTGGGTGCAGACTGAATGGCGGCCATCTCGCCGACATCGTCGAACGCATTTGGCACTTCGACGGCTCGGTTGCGCTGCGCACGAGCGGATCTTTCCCAACGAGGTCGTCGAGCTGATCGTTCATCTCGATCATCGATACAAGCCTTCGCAAATGGCAGCGCCGAGCCCACGCGCGGGAGGCCTGCATCGGCGAGGTTGGGCCACCGGCGCGTTCGTCATCGAAGCGCCGGAGCTGTCCCTGCAGGGTGCTGGGCATCGCTGGTTCCGACCGAGTCTGCGGCGTTCACTGTTCTTGGAATGCCGATGTCCGAGCTCGCCAACATCACAGCTGACGCCTGTGCGACGTGGCTGGCCCGGCCGCGCGGGAACTTGCCGGATCGCCGCTGTTTGGCCGAGAACGCCGAGGCGTGCGTGCGCGCCTGGCACGCGATGGGTCGTGTCGCAGCTTGCGGTAGGCCGCGAAACCGACCCGGCGGTTGAGAGTGGATCGCCTCTGCGACTCGAACAGACGCGCATGGAGCCCTCCCGGTCACTGCGTGCTGCGGAAGAAGCCGGCCTGTCAGCCACACGCCTGGCTGACGCCTTTCGCACGCATGTCGGCGTGACGGCGAAGCAGCACGGGACGCATCATGCGCTTCCGCCAGTTGCTGGCGATGCTTCACCGCGGCCCCGCGTCGCTCGCTGACGGCGCCCTGGCGGCCGGCTATTACGATCAGCCGCATATGAATGCCGAGTTCGGGAATTGAGCGGCTTTACACCTCGGAGAATCTCTCGCGGCGAACCGCTGGTTCGGAATCGAGCCTCGCCGAGGCAGCGCGCCGAATTTTTCCAAGAACCTGCGCCCGGGTGGGAGATATCGTCTCCTCCATGGAGGAGGTATCAAATGACAACCACCGTAGTGCCGTATTTGTGCGTACGGGTGCAGCTGCCGCGATTGATTTCTGCAAACGGGCGTTCGGCGCAAACGAGAGGTGATGCGTTTGACCGAGCCCAGCGGTCGAGAAAATTGGTCACGCCGAGGTCCGGATCAACGGCGCGCGAATCATGCCTCGCGGACGAATTCCCCGAGATGCGATTACTCTGAGCCCCTTGTCGTCGTGGAGGCTCAGCGGTGAGCATCTCCCTCGAAGTCGATGACGCAGACGCGGTGGTCGCGCAGGCGGCAAAGGCTGGCGCCACGGTGCTCCAGAAGGTCGCCGATCCAGTTTTTACGGTGACCGTTCCGGAAGATCCGCGATCCGTTCGGCCACACCTGGCGGGTCTCGACGCGTATCGAGGAGCTTTCCGCCGAGGCTATCGCAGCGACGCCTTTACGACGAGATCCTGCAAA